>Ga0222712_10000388_pt1 | contig 59722 bp, 77 predicted proteins | sample C33_657DmetaG_FD_165043 | JGI IMG/M metagenome (GOLD analysis project Ga0222712, IMG submission 165043) | Estuarine water microbial communities from San Francisco Bay, California, United States - C33_657D | ecosystem: Environmental > Aquatic > Marine > Unclassified | place: USA: California... | reverse complement strand
CCGTAAACCTCTTTAAATCCGCGTACCTTTGCTACATCAATAATCATTTCCATCAGGAATCCCCCGATGCCGTTCTTTCTATGGGTAGGGTCAACATATAGGTTTGATACCCAAGGTTGAAGTACCTCACCCTCTTCTTCGGTTAAGGAAATCGTAGCCACTAATTGATTATTTAATTTAGCAATAAATGCTTGTGGTAGTTGGTCCTCTGGGGTTTCTAGAACTTGCTTATAAAAATCTGCAAAGGCTACATACTCTTTAAGGTCTGGAAGCGCCTCGCGCCAATGGGTTTCATTCCAATTAGTGACTGTATCGATAATCTCTTGGTCATTAGGCAATAGGTGAAACGATAAAGTGTTCATATCCTTGGGTCCTCCGAATAGGTATCTTGTTGTTTTTCTAACTCTTGAACAATATCTGTCCAAGGCCTAACCCCTTGTCGGCTGTCAGGTCTAAAATCTTCTTTAATATAAGTTGGCTGTAGAAATACTAAAGTAGTCATACCAACCTCCAACAAACGCAAGGTCAGCTGGGGGTCAGATGTTATCACATACTCTACTGGCCCCTGCGACTTTACCCACATCACTAATCTAAAATGCGGGTCATCACCTAATGCAGGAACTGACTTGCTTTCAACTAAATCATCGACGTTGTTAATGCGGTGTTGTCGCAACCAGTGGTCTGTTTTTTCTTTATCATCACATAAAAGAAGTACTCGGTGCTTTTCTTTTAAGCTTCTATAAAGCGCCATACCATCTGGGATAGGTGCTGATTTAGGAGTGCGTAATACTCCATCTACGAATACTAATATTGCCACGTCGGAACCCTATCACTTATTTTGAGTGAGGGCTCTCCTTATCAAAGTACTAGTATCTGGAAGTTCCATACCATAGGTTTCAGATTCAAACTGCTTACGACTTTTTGTTGATATCTCTTTAAGTTGTTTTAAAGCCTGCACGGAACCAGCAGCTTTTCCTGATTGCCAGCGGTAATTATTGATATCGGCATACCCCTGACCACCTGGACTAAATGCGTATTTTCTACTGTGGTGAAGGTCGTCAAATAAAGCTGCGCCTTGTTCCACAGCATTTTTTAATGCGGCTTCTGCATTTCTTCTTGCGGTATCTGTAGTTGCTGCACCTATAGAGCTCAGAGCTTCTGAATACCGTGAAAGGATTTCATGTGCCATTGAGGTATCTTGGGCAATTTTTCTATCCCATTGTTTATTAACTGGCAAAGCCTTAACCTCAGGTTGAACTGTCCAGTCGTCATTTGTCAGTGAGTAAGCTGCATATGGCTTTATTTTACGGATATCTGATTGGACATTAACATAGAATGTAAGTTCAAATGCCTCTAGGAAGTTAGAAGTAGCTGGATGCAAAGCAGAGCTGAAGTCTTCATTGAACATAGCTGCGATTTCTTTATCGCTAAGGGCTTTGTATTCTGGATTAGATTGTCTAAATTGTAGATAATTTACGCCAATCAGACAATCCAGGTCAGCTGGCTTTCTTGCAGCTGTCCATTGATATGAAACCCCCGAGCCAGCTAGCCAAACATGGATATAGGCTTCAGGGTTGTAATAATGGTTTTTTAAATGCTCAATTAGGATTCTTAAAATCATGGAACGTACGGCTGGGACAATCTTTCCATTACGGAAAAGCCGCGGGTCTAATCCTGCGCCAGGTGCGCTGAAGTACGACGTCTCAGATGGTTCTACGGATACAGGCTTGGCTTGTGAAACAAGCGATTCGTAGAAGTTCATCTAGTTATTATAGTTCTTTTTCCTTCTTCTCTTTGTACATAACGTCGGTTTCGAACTCAAATATGCGATGTTTTTCTGGCATATCGGTTTTAATTGGGTTCATATAACCACATTGTTGATGTGCGGCAATAAATTGCTGTGCCCACATGATTACTAAGGATTCGTTACCTGTCTCTTCGACATCAGCTTGAAAAGATGCGACGCAGGTGCAAGTCATTTCAATAAAGGCCATTGCGGTTGTCCCCTTTGTTTGTATGTACAGTATACCGTGAAAGGCTACGGTACCAAAGGGTCAACCGTCAAGGGGTTAATTACTCAGAAAGCTCTTTTTCTGCCTTTAAATACCCTTTTACCAAATCTAGGACCTGGTAGGCGGTATTTGTCTGAAGCATGCTGTCTACGATGTCTTGACACCCATGCTTGATGTCGTCCACAGTAGCTTGGCGCTCAACAGTTTGAACTGTTGATAAGTCTGCTGTTGCATACCAATCGCCATTTGGTTGTTTAATTACAATAAAAGCGGTGATTCCACCAGTAGGTGCCTCCGCTGTTAGTCCTAGTTGTTCTGCTGTTAGCTCACCTAGGTCAACGTGTAGTTCTTCATCTGACATTAGTTGTATAGTCCTTTACTCTGGTAGGCGCGTTTCTGGTTGTACATCTTAACTGGACAAAAGTCACACAAATGTATTTTTACATTTGATTTCTTCAGACCAGCATCTTTGCGTTCTTTTTCCGTAGCTGGGGTTAGCACTTTTCTATCAGATTTGTAATCTGGACACTGACCCTGTGGACGGTTGTGCAAAGCATAGCAGCTCATAGCATCTGCTGAAAAGTTGTCTTTGACGTTATAGAAATCGGTACCAAAAACGTCTAGTCCAGAGGACCCGCCCTTTAGTACCTGAGACTTAATCTCACTTAGGATTTTTTCTTTGAGTTGGGGGTTACCCATCCATGCCACAGTTAGGCAATCGGTTAGAACACCGAAGTGTCCTTGGCGCTCGCAACCGCCAATGTATTGTTCAATCCAAGGGTTATCAGACTGGTCGTAGCGACCTTCGCCTAATGCTTTACCTGTTTTTGTGTATGGAATTTCCTGAATAGTCTTACACTGCTTACAGATAAGCAGGTTGATTCTATCGGGCTCCAGGTCATCAATATTTGCCATGACCGAAGCCTATCACAAGTAATTAAGCTTTTTTACTTCCCGCAGCGACTTGGGTGACAGAAGCCATTGGTTCACGGTAGTTATTACGCTGCTCTGCTCCAACATTGTTCCATGGGTCAGCCTTATATGACTGATTATCTAGCTGAGAAGCCTTGACAATATCTTTTAAAGTATCTAAGCCTTGTGGGGTGCTGTTAAATGTGCGCTTGCTATCACGTTCTCTGCGTGGTGCTCCACCAAATTTGATTCCCATAATTACTCTCCTGGGTTTACCTTTGAAGGTTCTTCAGAGTTAATAAAACCATAGTTCATGTATGGGTGCAAGCCAGCGCGGTTCTTTACTACAGTCTGGTCGCCTGCGCTTGGTGCAACGGTTGTGTTTGGACGGCGCTTACGATACTTGCCATCTGTTGCGCCTTCAAGTAGTTCAGCGTTCTGTGAACGTGAATTGTTAACGGTCATTGGACATGCGTCCCTTCACTAGGTTAGTTGCCTTTCGACGGCTGCAGGTAGGGCAGTGGTCTTGAGACTGTAATGATTGTACTGGGTTCATAATAGCTCCACAGGCTTTACATGACTTAGAACCATTGTATATGGTCTCTAGGGACACATCTGTAGCCCCCGCCATGCCTTCGCCAGTTGAATCAGTAAATAAGCCTGGGTCTTTACTCATTATCGCGGTACTTTACCATTTTTGCTTTTTGTTCCATTGTCTTGTTTTTGTGGGAAGCAATTCCAGAGTTTTGATGACCAAGGCCCGCTGCTCTATCTTCCTCACTTATTGAATGGTATTCGTCAGCTTCTTCGTTGGTAATATAACCTCTAACATACGCGGAGTAAATATCACTACCGCTAGGGTCTTTTCCAACGCTAAAATCTTTATTGTTACGTGGCATTAAACGTTTCCTAACGTGTTTCTAGAAGATGACTGCTGTGTATTTGGGGTCTGGCTAAAGTCAGACTCTACACGCTGTTCATTGCGACCAGGCAGCTCAATTATATCTTGAATACCTATTTCTTCAGATACAAAGCCGTATCTATCTGGAAATAGCCTAACCTGAGGAAGGTTGGGGCGAACATACTCTTGAATCTCTTCGCTAGTCATATTCCAAGTAGCCAAAGATTGGCTTATGAGGCGCTCTTGATTGCTTTGAAATGGACCAATGTACTCTTGCGGAGGCATTGCAGCCTCAACAGGATTAGGGTTCCACGGTCTACGGTTATAAACGCCGTCTGCTTGTTTTCCTGGCATTAATCTTTTTTCTCTTCACCCTTGTATTTAGCAACGTGTTCTTCAAACTCTTTATGTCTAGAAGCTCTGGCAGTGTCGTGAACCTCTAGTGAGTGGGCGTCATCATTTGCAGTGTGAAAGTTATTATCGCCACATGTTGGGCAGCTTACTTTGTAAAGTGGCATTTTATCTCCATTGAGGACGCATGCGAGACATCTGCTCTACACGTACCTTGTTAATTGACATTGGGGAATCGCTTCTAACTGTTGGGCCAGCTTTTCCATCATTTGGCAAATGTGGACGTGGGAATAACGCTGCATCTTCCACATTTCTTTTTACTAAATACCCATTATCTGTTTTAACTGAAGCCATCTGTCGTTTAATGCCTCGGGTATTTTCTAAACCTGCTGGGTAATAATAATCAGATTGGTCAATGCGCTCCCCGCGGTGAACACCGCGTTGATAACTGCGCTGACCAACACGTATCTTTAAACTATCTAATACGTTTTCTGATTGACCATTAGGGCGTCCACGGTCATCACGACGTGTACGAATAGTTCCTAAATAACCATCTGGATATTCTGCTTGTGGAATGCGACCAACGCCAATACGTAAGAAGTCAAGCTCTGAACGAGCAACGGGAGTACCACCTCCACCATAATTGGTGTAGGTTCCCGACATACCCGCAGCGCCAAGGTTCTGCGTATTTTGATGTGAATTAGGCATACTCCTATAGTACGCCTTTTATATTAGACGGTCGCTTTAAACTCAATACCCTCGTAAATAGCCCAACCATCCATAATATGAATAGGTTGTAGAGTGAAACTGCCGTCGTCTTTTACCCATCCAATCATAATCCCTTGTTGCCAATCTTCCCAGTGCTTAAGTGGACGTCCTTGGTCATTTAAACCAGAACCATATGAAGGAACGGCACCATCTACACGGCATAAGCATCCTGGTGACGCTGACACTGAACGGATAGGGCCATCGCCATTAGCCACAGTTTTGTACTGCATCTCTTGACGGTGAGCGTGACCAAACACTGTTGATACGTGTGGGTTCTTGTTTACATACGCTGAAGCGGTTGACCCACCAGAGCGGACAGTAGTTCCGTGTACAGCACGTAAGTGTGGAGTAATCCAATACTCACCTGCTGGGTAACCACCTACGTAATCGACATTAATTTCATCTAAGCGAAGTAGGAAAGGAATAGACATAACAGGCCATTCTTCTGGGGTTGCGCCTGCGCGTTTAATTCCTTTAGAAGCCATAGCGTTCATTGTTACATACTTCTGCATACGACAATCGTGGTTACCTTCAATTAAAGTAATCTTTGCAGTTGGGCATGTAGCTCGTTGTTTAGCTAATAGGTTATGACCGTAATCAAGTGCTGGCTGTACGGTGTGTGCAAACATCTCTTCTTGTGCGTACTTGCCCATTGTTGGCAGGTCTAGATAATCACCTAAATGGATAATCTCATCCACGCCATATTTTTCTTCCATATAAGCAAGCAATTGAAAATGAATCTCAATTGCGGTTTCGTCGTGAAAAGGGTCTAACGTGCCGTCTTCATATTTACGGTACCCAATCTGTGGGTCTGGGACGAACATAATTAATCGTCCATCTTTTTTATTTTTGCGTTCTTTATAAGTTGCTGGCTTAATAATAGTAGGCTTTGCTGGCTGAATTGGAGGCCAAGACCAATCACCTACAGCTAGTGGGTTTGCCTCTACAAGCGCTTGGTCTAATAACTCTGAAATTGTTACTTTCGACATGTGCATCGTCCTTTGAAATGGTCGCGAAAAGCTGTCTCTTTCATTGGTAGTTCATACCCATTTGTTACCAATGCCTTCATGAAGTTTTTTATATCCAGCCCTAGTGTTTCATCACTTAGAGTTTTAACAAGTTTTTCTTTTAACTTTGAATCTTGTCTATCAAGCCATTTTGCTGTTGTGCAATAGCCTTTACGCCTTGTATTAACGGGGTTACTTGAAAACTCAGTTAATAAATCATCAATTGATTTCACTGCTATTCCTCTCGACGCCTCAAGCCTATCACAAGAATTGCAACTTGATGGAATAAAAAACCCCCGCTGGAGGACATCCAACGGGGGTCGTTAGGCAACTGCGTTTTGTCGATTTATTTAATCGTTATTTTTTTAGCCTTCTTTTCCTCAGGAACAATGCGCTCTAAAGAAATAGTAAGGAAGCCATCGGTAAGCTTAGCGCCAACAACAACAACGTCATCAGCAATAGCAAACTTCTGGGTAAAGTTACGAGCAGCAATGCCTTTGTAGGCATACTCCCCGTCATCTTCTCCCCTATTTCCTTCAACGGTTAGGACATTTTCCTTGTAGGTAATGGTTACATCATCCTTCTTAAACCCTGCAATTGCAAGCTCAATTTCAGCCTTATCATCAGGCAAAGTCTTGATGTTGTAGGGAGGATAATTAGATTTAATGCGTACGTCCTCTAACTCTTTAAATAAAGTTAATTGACGGTCAAACCCAACAGTCCATGGGTCTAACATGTTGTGTAGAAGTTGAAAAGGGTCTACGGAACGTTCTGCAGCTAATTTATAGCCATCAATGAGCCGTTGAGTTCCTGCTGGTATTTGCTTTGGGTTATGGGGCCACTGATTTCTTTCATGTGGTGAGCCCATTGGGTAGCCTGAAGCCATAATATATCTCCTTAGACGATATAAGTTAAGTGACCCTCGGTTGAGCGGTCAACAAAAGTATACAACAATCTAATTTAAAATATATTCCCGTAATGATAGAAAAGGTACATTTATAAATGCCAAAGCCCCTCGCATGGAGGGGCTTTGCGCTATTTAGTTGTAACTACTCAGCCATACCATCTTTAAAGTTGGGGGCCGAGCGCTTTACCGCTGAAGAAAGGATTCGTCCATTGCCTTGTGTGGCGCCAGCTTCTGGAGCTGTGGATTTCTGGAACTTAACACGGATACCGTATCTTGCTCCACTTGTAGCAGTAATCTTAGTACGTGATGGCTTAGCTTGCTTGTATGGGTCTGTTCCACCCTTAGCATTGCCAGTCTTCTTCACAAGTGTTCCTTTTAAAGGCTTAGCAACTTGTGGCTTTGCTCCAGCAGCATTTGATGGCTCGGCAGATGTTGGAGCAATCGGTGCTGGGTTCTTCTTTGTATCTTTTTTCATTTAGTTTCCTTTGCGCGAAGGTATCTATAAGGATAAGGCTTATTTATAGAATGCAGTGTCTTAACTAGCCTTAATATCAAAGACAATGGCAGAAATCTGACCATCATGGCTTTCAATACTGGAGAAACCAGGGATGCAGGTAAGGTCTAGGCCTCTTGGGGCTGTGTAACCACGTGCAATTGCGATGGCTTTTACTGCTTGGTTTACAGCGCCTGCGCCAACGGCGCGAACTTTACAAGTACGGGACTCATAAATGCTGTGTGCAATAGCAGATGCTACTGCTTGTGGATTAGAGCCTGCTCCTACGCGTAGGATTTGCTCTTCATTATTTTGCTCGGTCATGTGTACCTCGGTTTACGAATAGTAGAAGTTCCCCGTGGTCATTATTATGACGTCGAATATTAAAGGTGTAAGGCTAAACCGTTCTGTAATCAGCGGGGGTTGGAGCTGTAGCTAGAGCGCCACATAGATGGCATTCCATATCTAGCATATAAAGGCTTATTTCACCCTCTTCAAACATGGCTTTAACATTCCACAATGTGGACCCACAAATACACACCTCTAAAGGCTGGTCTTTATCTCTTAGGTCTAACAATGAAGTCCCCCGCTATGTGTCTTGCTACCTCAATATAAATCTCTGCATTAGAAAACAAATCCTCTGGGTGGTATAGCTCGTCTGGTTTACAACCCCAATTATGTTTTAAATACTCTTTTAAACCTGGAACTAAATTGTCTACAAACTCACCAGGAGTCATGTAGCCGTACTCTCTTAGGTCATCTTCTTGTTTTTTCTTACTCATCCTTGACCTCCCCAACCTCCGCCTTTAAATTGAACTGCTGGTGGTGTCCAAACTTTTGTCATAAAGTTTCCACACCTATCGCATGCTGGGCGGTCAGTAGAATCAAATGTTAAGTGCATTTCGACAGTGCTGTCACACGGCACACATGTAAAATCATATTTAGGCATATTATTTCTCTCTAAACTTTGGGTCCTGTAGCTTATCGTACACCTCTTTTTCATATGCCAAAGTATGGGTTCCAGACACCAACCTAGCTAAAGCGTACGAATCCGCAGCGTTATCGTCAGTAAATTCTGCATCCCACTTCTTATAAACGTAAAGAAGCATTTGGCTCTTTGGGACACCTTGACCTTTACCAGTTACGTATTTCTTTAGGTTAGTAGGCGGAACTATCAAGGGGTAAATACCGAAATCTAATAGAACTAGCTTTACCATTCCCCCGAGCTCACCAAGCATGTTAGCCATCTGTGAACTAAAGGCATATCCCTCCATGGCAACGTCAGCAATATCCCACTCAACTAAAGCATCCATTAAGTGCGCTTGAATATCCCTAAGTCTTTCAATCCCACGCTTCTCAGATTTATACACTGTGGTTTGATACTTAAGGGAATCTTTATCAAAAAGGGTTACAGCAAATCCACTATATGACTGGTCTATGCCAGCGTATACAGGGCTACTGCTTTCAAAAGTTAAGCCTCCATCAAATTTTTTCACAGAGCTCATTTAGGGGATAAACCGATTGTTCATAATATTACGAGCGGCTGAGTTACGACGAGTAAGTTCTCGGCTGGTCAATGAGTAGTAACGCTCAATGTTTTCTAAGTTATTTTCTAGAAGAACCTTGTAAGCATGGGCATATTGTTTGGCATCTTGAAGGGCTTGAATCTCTGGTTCCTCATGTACTAATGCACGTAGAAGGACTGGCTTTTCTGTACTTTTACCAGTTGATTTAGAAAGCATACCCCGATTGACCGCGGTCTCGTAGGTGTTCTCAGCCTCTAGCTCCGCTAACCCAGCACATGCAACCTGGGTTCGAAGGAAGTTAATGTTCTCAATATAACGACTTGCCATCATCATTAACTCTTGGTCAGCTACTTCAGTAATATCCGATGGAAAATCAGGCAAGTCAATGTTTAAATTAACTTTGATTGGCAACCCCTGAGATTGAAGTTGCGCTAGTACTCTGCCACTAATTCCTGTAGAAATAATGTTACTCATCATACCCCTTACATTTTGAACAACCACCGTTTGCAACGTTGCAAGCTGGTGCAGTCTTTTTATCAAGTGCTTCCATAATCATAGCAGCAGCGTCAAATAGACCAGCTGTTGCAAAGTCACTCTTAGGAACTACAAATTCTCTAGCCTCTTGGTTGGCTTTGTTTTCATAGATAAGCACTGCTTCTTGTGGATGCTCTGGTAGTTCAATAAGCTCTGCTAACTTCATGTACATTTGAACTTGAGTAATATGATTCATAAACGGAGCTTTAATCTCTGCCCACATAGCTTCCATATCTCCCTTGTGTTCTCTTACAAGGTCTGGAGCTTCCCATCTAATTGTTCCAATACCAATTGACTTAACCTCTAACATTAAAGGGTCACCTAAACTAGTAAGCCAACCATCTGCATGACCTGAAATTCTTAATGGTTCATAAAACAAAGGTACTTCGTTGTATTGCAACGGTCCATCGTGACAATCAGAACCGCCCCAAAAGTATTCGTCGCACTCAATGCAGTACCACTTACCATTAAGCACGCCCATCTCTTGAAACCACTTTTGCCACTTAGCGTGAATGTAATGGCCTTCAGCAAAGACAGATTCCATACGCAGGCTGCTAGTTCTTTTTTGAATTGGGTTGCGGCCTTGCAATTGAAAGTAAGATGCTCTATAACACCAGTCTTTTTTAACCATTTCAGAGGGGTGTAGAACATCTGTTCTACGACTCTGGTCTTGAGGTTTTGAAATTACATATCGTTCTACAGAGCCTAAAACTCTTGATTGTTTTTTACCCACATCTACCAGTTTCTTTAAAGCGCCGCTTGGTTTTTGAGTGATTGCCATGAAGAGAACCTATCACACTTTCTTGGTAGTTACCCACTCCCCAAATGATTTACCAGCTTTATTTGCTTTTCTTTTTAATGCATTTCTTTCTCGGTGACTCATGCCACCCCAAATTCCATGTTGCTCATCCATAGCATTGGCATACAATAAACACTCTTTACGCACAGGACATTCTGGCAGACCGTCTTTACCAAAGCACACAGCTTTGGAAACGTCTGCTATCTTTTTATACTTTGCTTTATCTCGTGGAGGAAAAAACATTTCTGTGTCCATGCCACGGCACTTTGCTTTATGTCGCCAACCTTCTAGGTGTCCGACGTCTTCTGAGAACAAGTACACTCCTGAATATTCTGGCGCAATTCCAGAAAGTCATCTTCAGTTAGTAATACGTAGTTCTCATTGTTGAGACTAAAACCGAGGACAGGCATCCGACTGTCAAAAATTGCTTCTCTGACAATCTTTTCTAGAACCGCAGCCTTAACGGATACGGAAGCTTTGCCTGTCCACTTATGCTCTACGAGCAAATCTTGTGAACGGACATCGCCTTTCCGACTCCAAAACGCACCGCTTCCAGCTGAACGCTGTCCGCCAATTGCTTTTGCTAATCGGTCCTCATGCTTCTTAGATTCTCGTTGTCCTTTAGATTTCATCGTCAGCAACGAACTTTGAACCCGCCTTAATTGAATCTAGAACATCTCGTTCTAAAGTCTCTTTAAGGTCAATCTCCTCGCGTATGGAGCTAAGCATAGCATCAGAACCCTGCCACTGCCTACCACCATAGCGGTAGTAAGCCCCAGCCCTGATAATAACCTTATTTAGAATACCAATAGCTAGTATTTCCTTGCCAAAATCAATCTCTCCAGCAGCAACTTCGCCACCTTCTGAGAAGTAAAAATCAAAAACAGCAACCTGGGATGGTGGGGCTGATTTATTTTTAATAACACGTGCTTTAATTGTCTGACCAATGCGACGTTTTTCCTGACCAGTTCCAGACTCAATCCATTCATCGCGTCGTACTTCCATACGAGTAAAGAACGCATAGTCTTTACCTAAACCACCTGGGGTAGTGCGTGGGTCTCCATACATAACCCCAATCTTTGAACGCCATTGATTGATTAGAATCCCAATAAACGGGCGCTCATACTCAATAAGGCTACGCTTAGATGCCATGCCTACCTTGCGAAAAAACTTGTTAGTAAGAAGGGCGCCCCGACCTACGGTTGATTCTTCCATTTGTTTCTCATCTTCTGAGCTAGGAACCAAGGCAGGAAGGCTATCAATAACGACGCAATCCACAGCTTTGCTTTCCACAATTTCAATAACCGCTTCATATGCTTCCTCCATAATGTTTGTAGAAACTACGTAAACTCTTTTTGTATCCACTCCGCACAACTCAGCGTAAGCAGGTACCCATTGCTCTGCAGCAATCCATACCGTTGTAAACTCTGGGTCGCGCTTTTGGTTTGCAGCAATAGTTTTAAGTGCAATTGCAGTCTTACCATTACTTGCTTCACCAATAATTTCATGCCATTGATTAACGGGCCATCCACCACCAAGGGCAACATCTAAACTAATAGAGCCAGTGGTGACACGACTCAGAACATCATCTCTAATGTCTGAACCAAGAACTACGGTATTGTCACCGTATTTTTTATTAATTTTTGTTAATATTTTAGTTAATTCAGCATTCATTAAATGTGTCCTATGATTGTTGTTGGATTAAACCCACCAGTTGGTACTTGTGTAGCTGGGGTTGCTGGCCCACCGCCACCACCTTGACCAACAATTCCAGTGCCTGCACCAGAACCTGATTGTTGAATAGGGTATCCACAGTCATAACATCGTGGACGTGACTCAGCTGTACCGCCATAGTTACCACTATTACAGCCTGGACAACGCGGTGTCATTGGAACAGTCTGTTGTGAAGTTGGGTAAGACTGTGGTTGTTGCGTCGGCTGCTGATAAACAGGCTGTTGTTGCGGCATGTTTGGCTGCTGCGGTTGAGGAGTTGTCCCCAATTTATTTGACCACCAGTTGCTACTCATCATCATGCTCCATTTCTACTAAGTCAGCGTCAAGTAATTCTCCTGGCGCTATCAATCCTATCTCCATTGCTGATGAAAATGCACCAACCAAAGCAGACATTCCTACCATCTTGTACATTAATCTCATCAAGTTCTCTTCTTTATCTACCTCTTCTGTATTATCAGGGTTTTCTTTTCTAATCTCATCAATCTGTAATGAAACAATAACGTCTGCACCCATCTCCGCAATTGTATGAAGAAATGGCATTATAAACTCAATGCGTTTCATACGCATATCGCTGTCGGAGTTTTCCATCTCTTCGCCTTCATCAGATACGGGGTTCAAACCAAGTAGAGTTGCTAAATCATTTGGCTCACCTAATCCAGAGTCATAGATATACCAACGAAGCAGTGTGCTTAACGGAAGTTCTTTTCTTAAAAACTCAATCTCAGTAGGGGCATTCTTTTTTCTTTTAAACCATTTCACTTAGCTTCTCCCCATCTCTGTACGGTTTTTACGTCAGCAATCAAAGGTATGTCTAAAACCTTTATGCCTTCCATCGCTTCACGAATACTTTCTGCCGTCTTCTTTGCTAAAGAATCTGGGGTAAGGGTTACAAGTTCGTCATGAACTGTTAGAAGAATCTTGGCTTCTGGTGGTACCAAATCATGAGCCCTAATCATAGCAAGTTTCATGATGTCTGCTGCTGACCCTTGGATACGCGTGTTGAAAGCCTGACGCTCAGCACCAGCCCTAACACCAAAGTCTCTAGATGCAATCTCTGGTAGATAACGTTTTCTACCCATAAGGGTGGTGACATATCTCTTAGCCTTAGTCTGAGCAACAACCTTCATTCGATAGATGTTTACCGATGGAAACTTTGCTGCAAAATTTGTAAGTAAGGTTTTAGCCTCTGTAACTGAGCATCCTATAGAACGAGCAATCTTATCGGGACCAACCCCATAAGCCATAGCCAATACAAGTACCTTACCAGCCTGACGATTAACACCCATGGTGTCTCCTACAGTGGTGTAGATGTCCCCACCATCCATGTAGTTTTTCATCATAATAGGGTCTTTAGACATAGACGCAATAATGCGAGGTTCAATCTGTGAGTAGTCAGCAACAACTAATTTAAAACCCTCAGGTGCGTAGAACAAGTTACGAATAGCTTTGCCGTGTGCGGTAGCTGGATTGGGTACGTTCTGCAAATTTGGATTACGGCTAGAGAATCTGCCAGTCTCTGCACCATGTTGAATAAAGTCTGCATGAATACGACCGTTGACAAGAAGGCTATCTTTGTATTCTGTTTTAGACTTTCCACCAACAGTTCTAGTTACATCCCCACCTAGGTAAGGAATAACGTAAGTAGTAAGCAACTTATTTAAATCTGAATATTCTAGTAACGCTTTAACTAATGGGTCTTTATCTCTGTGTGGCTCTAGTGCTTCCGCGGATACAGAGTAGTCCATGTACTCAAGCTCTTTGCCTTCCATATCTTTTTTAATACCTTTGCCAGTAAGAATTTTAGGTTTTAGACCTCGACCTCCTTCTGACTTTTTTGAATACAAAAGGTATTGCTTCTCTTGATTTGAATTTATATTAAAAACTCTGCCAGCAACTTTATAAATCTCTGAGCGAGCAGCCTCGATATCTTTTTCTAGTTGTTCGTGAAGCTGTTTTAAAGCAGACATATCGATTGGCGCACCAGCAAGTTTCATATGACAAAGAACTTTAAGAACGTCCATCTCTAGTTTCATAATCTTTGTAAGTTCTGCTGCTTCAATCTTTGGAAGCACGGCTTTGTATAAAAGAAATGTGTATTTAGCATCTAAGTATGCATACTTAGCTACCTCACTAAAAGGGTGAATCTCTACCTGAGCACCTACACCTTTGGTCATTTCAAATCCAAGTTCTCGCTGCAAGCAGTCATCTAAACCGCACTTGTTTTTATTACGGTTGTCATAGATAAATGAACCAACCATGGTGTCAAAGTATGGACCAGAGGGTATACGACCGTTTAAATATTTAGCAACAGAGGTAAGGTCAAAGACTAAGTTGTGACCAATAATCAATATCTCATCGTTAAAAAACAAAGGTTCTAAAGCCTTAAAGACCTCTCCAGGAAACATTTGAGAGGGGGCTGGACCAAATACTCTAGTAGATTTTTTTGCATCTCTAGAGTAGTCACTTGGTCTGGCGTCTAAACCAGCGGCAACTCTCTTCTCTCCTTGACCAGTTAATGGAAATGACTCAGACTCAAACTCCCCGTGTGGATGCCCCATTGGGATAACATCTCCACGCCCGTGGGTGGCAAAGCTAAGCCACATAACTTCATTAACAACTGTCACACCACGACGTGGTCCTACAGTTTCACAATCAAAAGCAAAAGAATCTTGTTGGAGATAGTAAGCAACCATCTCGTCTAATTGTTTTTTAGTCGTAATAATGTTCAAATTTTTATCCCTGGAATAGGGCCTCAGGGCTGAGCAGGGGATAGTCTGCTCAGCCCGTTGGCGTTCTAATTGTGGCTAGAGGAGTGAGTCAGCAATTTCATCAAGCTCTGCCCATGTGTGTTCCTTAATAACGGAACGTTCGAACGGCTCAATAAGTGCAACTTCTTTCTCTGCCATCTCAGGTGAGATGTTCCAGTCTTCCATAAGGTCTCGAGACTTTACGGCATTAAGGTGATAAACAGTTTGTTGTTGTTTACCTGTACGACTAATAGCCCAAAAGTTTTTTGTAAGTGGGCCTTGTGGTGAGAACTCTGCAGCATGCAAAGTTTTATATAAACGTGGTGATGCAATAAGCATCTTTCGTTCAACTCCTGTTGGAGTTACAATTGCAATTGTAAAAGCACGCTTGTCTTCAGGCTTGCTTCCAAGCTTTGTTGCTAGAGGGTCGTTGGCACCTAATGAAACATAGGAGCGCTTGCCGACAGTCTTTTGCTGTAAGAAGTGTTGCTTGTAGATTGCAAATGGACCATTCTGGTCAATGAACTTAACGATAGTAAACTCACCATCAACAAACTTAAACTCTGTTGGATAGTTAGTTACTGATACAGATAGCTGTTCTGCTGCTTCCCAGCCAGATGCTACTGCGGTGGATGTTGCTTGCTCTGGACGAGCGTCTACTGAGAATTCATCAGTCTCAGGCATATATTCTTCAGTACGGTTTACTGACATTTTTTTCCTTTGCTAGTTAGGTTCTGTTGTTTTAGTTTCTTGTGCTCGGAGTTCAATCCAAGCCTCAGCAATTGCGTTAGTCAATTTCTGGTTAGGCCATTTTAACCTAGTTTTATCTAGAAGTCCAGCCTTTCCAAATAGTTCAACTACCACATTAACCTGTGGGCGGGAGTATAACCTCTGCCCACGGATTACTTTTCCGTCCTTTGTTTGGATATCAGGACTGCGGTATGGCGACACTGGCAAGTAGCCATTGTATAGCCACTTCTTAACCGTAGATAAAGGGCGTCCTAAAGCGTTAGCTAATGCCACATTAGTAAAGAACTCTATGTCTTTACCGTTAGGCATTTTTTTAATTAACGGTTTAGCATCCCAACCAAGGTCAGTAGGCACGTCTACTTTCTTTAGGTCACGGCGTTTTCTTTTACTGCCTGGATAAAACTTATCCAGTCCAGCAAATATATTGTCTATCTCGTCAGGCATTTATTTTCCTACGATAAATGCGTACGTTATTTTAGAGGGAAACATAGTATCTATATCTTCTTCGGTCAAGTGACCATTATAAAAAGCAGCCATGATTGCAGATTCATCAAGGGTAGGGGTCATTTTAATACAGGTATCTTTAATACCTTTTTTAGTTAGGATGATTTCTGCAGCAGCAATATCTAGATTTTTTGATACGCGCTTTTGTTTCATGATAGAGATTTCATTCTCTTCATCAGGAATATTTAAAACAATATGACCACGGTCATCTTCTGAGCCATGCTCATCAATAGATGCTGTTAAACGTGTTTTGATTTCTGTTTGACGTTTACTTAATAAATCAGCTTGGTCTTTTAAACTTAAGTATTGACGTACTTCATTCTTAACTGTTTGTAAATCCATTGCTATCCCCAATCAGTAGTGTTGGGGAAAACTTAATACCCATTCAAGGGCGTGTCAAGTTACTTTGCGTTATTTGATTTAATGCCTCGGTAGCCAGTCTTTTTTTTATTCATGCTGCCAGGTTTTTTGTAGCCGCCTCCACCAGGAGTTGAAGCTTGGCGTTGAGCTAGGGCTTTAGCAATTTTATCGTGGTGTTTCCCCATTTGCTACGCCTCTTTAATATAGAGTTCAAGAGCTGCAATAATAATGCTGGTAACAGTGACCTTCTCAGCTGCAGCTTTCTTTTGGACAGCTTTCCATAGGTCATCTGGGACGCGGATGGTACGCGTTGGGGTCTTAGGTGCGTTAGGCATCCGTCAAGTATACCTGTCCAACAATTATCGTTAGGTGTAAAGCTCTCCCCCAAGGACTCGAACCTCGATAGGCGGAACCAGAATCCGCAGTCTTGCCAATTAGACGAAGGGAGAATGGAGCGGTTGACGAGGCTCGAACTCGCGACCTGCACCTTGGCAAGGTGCCGCTCTACCAACTGAGCTACAACCGCATTGCTGCCCCACCTGGGCTCGAACCAGGGACCTAGCGATTAACAGTCGCTCGCTCTGCCAGCTGAGCTATAGGGCATTACTACACAGACGATGATATCAGAAACTGTTTTAATCCTTCTACGCTCATTGGGACGCCACCCTTATCATCTATACCTTCACCATCAATTACTGCATTAGCTACAGCACTCTTATGTTGTAAGGCCTCATACTGGCGCTCTTCAATAGAACCTCCAACTATGATGTCTTGAATTACAATTGAGGGCCAGGTTGATGAAGCTCTTTTAATTCTTCCGTTTCTTTGGATTGCTGCTCCTGAAGACCACGGGAGGTCATAGTTGACCAAGAGGTTAGCTGCAGGTAAATCGACCCCATACCCACCAGCATCGCTAGAAACCAAAACACGAACATCAGGATGTTCATTAAAAGCAATTTTATTCTCCTCTTTAGTTTTAGCGTCTAGCTTGCCTGAATATAGACGGCACTGTTCAAGCCCTAAAGCTTCAGCAATTTTATCTAGCATACCAACATAGGTTGCAAAAATCACGACTTTGTTATCTTTATTTTGTTCTAAAAATTCTTTTACATAATTAATAAGGTAATCTAATTTAGTAGATGTAGTTATTCCATCTAGGTAACCATTAAGAACTAAATCAGCAGCATAGGCCGAACCTTCACCATTCATTAAATAAAACTTTTCTGCACTTTTTTTAATAAGGTCTGGGTGTGAACATAACATCTTTAAACACCCAATTTTAGACATAATTTTTCCGCGCATCTCATCTTCAGGACCGCCACGACGGCTAGACTCAACACCGTAATGAGCCATAACATTAAAATTAGAACCAAACATAGATTGAGCTTCGTCTAAATCAAATAACAAATCTTTAGTTATACGCTCATATAAAGCTGAGGATTTTCTATCAAGAATTATCTTGACAGGGTCTTTGTGGATTGAGTCAGGTAGATACGGCGCTACGTCTGGGTCTTTTTGAGCTTTACGTACGCAAGCTTCCTTTAACTTAGTGTGAAGTGTTGGTAAGTTTCTGTAATACTGAGGAGCGCCCCACGAGTTTCTTACAATAAAAGCAGCATCAAAGATGTCAAACCTACCAAGTACGTTGGCGTCAACAAATTGCATAATGCTATAAAGCTCTTCAGGTTTACCATTTTCAATAGGAGTTCCTGTAAGAGCAAAACGATAGGGCGCATTTACAAGTTTCTTTACTGCTTTGGAACGTTTGGATTTAAATGACTTAATGGCTGTGGCCTCGTCAAGGACAACAAATCCTCGGGGAAGTTCTCGTACATGAGACCAGTCGTTAACAACTTGCTCATAGTTAAGGATGATGTAATCAACCCCTGAATTCCGCCAGTCATAGGCAAGTTCATATTGCTCTGCCCTTTTCTTTGGCGTTCCATCAACAACCAAAGTGCGTGAAGTTCCATTAGTAAATTTCTCTATCTGATTAGCCCACTGATACTTCAATGAGGATAGACAGATTATAATCCCTGGTTCTTTAATTTTGGTCTCATCCATCAGACGTTCTATGGCAGCAATAGTAAGAACTGTTTTACCTAACCCCAAGTCATAAGCAACCAACATCTTGCCTTGCTCACACATACGGTCTACAGCCTCAGGCTGATAAGGAAGTAGGGTGCCAGTAAATGTCACAGAGGAATCTCGTTAACTCTGTCTTTAGACCAGTGGATGTAAGACCTAATATAAACAAGAGCGTAGGCAAGAGCGGAGAATATAAACCCGTATTGGTCAGTAATAAGGGCGTACGTAATCCATAGGCACTCGTTAAACAGAAGGACTAGCCAACCCCATATAGTCTTACGACCTACAAAGTAAATACCTGATACACCTATAACGGCTAGTATCCAAGACCAATATTGCATTAGGTATAAGCTCGCATCCTAGTTTGTATAAGAACTTTAAGGTCATCAAGGGTACCGTTGTTCATAAATATTTGGTCAACTTTTTCCCCGTCCATCGCGGACTCTGAGTTGTGAGCATTTACCGCTAAAACGCCTGAACGTTTTATACGCCAAATCTGTGCGTTGTCGTAATCTCTAATAGCCTTAGCTTCATTTGGATATCTAACATCAGTAATAACATAGTTAACCTCTCCAAATAATTGAAGACCGTTTAACGCATGCTTTACCCAAAACATATCACCAAAAGTTTTACGGGCACCAACGCCTAACCTCTGAAGAAGGTCACGAGCTTCGGGATAGTCAACCTTTACCTTGTCCCACCCATACACATCAACCAACCCTTGAACTCTATAACCTTCTTTGAGCATCGGGTTCGCTTCATATAACAGGGCACGTATAGGGTCGGCAAAAGCAACTCGTTGGTAACCGTAATTTTCTACAAGGATATTAGCCACAGTATCTTTACCCGACTGTGCGTATCCAGTTAATCCAATAATCATGAAAGCGCCTTCTCTCCATGAACGCAATGCTTAGCGTTATCTAAACCCCACTCTATCTCAACTTTGCTCATACCGCCAACATCTTTCATACCTGTAGAGGTATAATTAAAAAACCAACACTCTAACCCCATCTCAGTTGCTAAGGTTAATAGACTTAAAGAAGAACCTTTACCTGAGTCATCGTTGTCCATTGCAAAAACTACTTTTTCAGCCCCACGTATTAAATTAAACTGAACCATTGACACGGCAGAACCATAGGTTGCTACGCCCCCTGTGATGCCTACGGAATCTAACCTGACAACATCTAATGGGGATTCAACAACAATCATTGTCCCCCCTTTGTATTGGTTGTAGCCAAAAAGAGTTGTGCTTTTTTGAACACCAACGGGTTGATTTTTAAAATACCGTGCTCGGTGTCCCTTCTCTTGCCAGCCCAACAACTTACCTGTTAAAGGCTCTCTAATAACGGTTATCCAATTAGAACGTCGTTCATCCCACAATAAATCATGTTTGACTGCAGCGGAAACGGTAAGGCCACGTGATTTAAGCGCATCAACTGGAGGTCTAACAAATGCAGAAAGCATTGATTCTGTAATAAATGTAGGCTGTTCAAATATTTCTTTAGGTTTTAAAGCTTTTTGTAATGAATTAGTTAAGTTAACATCTCCTGAAGTAATAAAAGCTTTTGCGGCATCATAGTCAGAGCCTTGAATCATAGAAACTAAAGTTGTTAGTGCACCTTTGTGACCGCATGAGAAACAAAGGTTTGCACCCGTGTCAGCATTAATCCAAAAAGACGGGTTCCTATCTTCAACTCCTTTTATTAATTTATGAACAGGACAGTAGCATTGAATCTCATACCCACGAACAGATACAACATCAACACCTAATCTGTATAACGTATCCTGCATTTCATCTACAGTCATACTTGCCAATCATCGCCTTCCATCTCACGGAATTGTCCAGTGTTCCAATCCCAATTAAGGGCAACCTCTGAACGTCCTGAGTTACGGGAGTCAAGAATCTTTAACATACGCATGTCATCAATCGCGTCATCAATTCTTTGAAGACCAAAGATAACATCGGCGTCTTGATGGAAAGAAGATGAGTAACCAATAGAGTCTGCGGTTAGTTGCCCTTTTTTCATTTTCCAATTTAAAGCCTGAGTAGAAATAACAACAGGAACTTTAAACTTCTGTGCCATACGTTTTAAAGAACGAGTGATGTTAGTAATTGCCTGCGGGGTATTAGCCTCGCCCGACTGCTCATCAATCATGAGATAAGTACCGTCAATAAAAACAACATCAGGGTGCAGTACTTGAATCTTACTTGTGATACCTGTAACTGTAGAACCAGCAGCAGAATCTACTAACCAGAATCTTTCACGCATGCCTTCAATTCCTTGAAGCACTCTCTTGTATCGAGTCTCTTCTTCGGGGGTAAGCTTTCCATTAATCAATCGGTTATGTGATACGCGAGCTTTTTGAGCATCGTAACGAGTGAGCTGTTCATGGTTGCTCATCTCAAATGACTGAAACATTACTTTCTTATCAGTCATGTGAACGTTCTGTGCAATCTGCAAAGCAAGGGTTGACTTACCAGTTTTAGGTGGAGCAACAATAACAATCAACTGACCATTCTGCAATCCACCTGTTGCTATATCAATTGTTGGAAAACCAGTTGGAACTCCAAGTAACCCTGGGTTGTTCTTGCGCCACTCATACTCATCAAAACGCTTGGTAGCTTCTGATGTTAAATCTAAATCGTTAGTCTTACTTAGTCCGTCTTCTTCTAACTTTATTAAACCGCTTTGAATATTAAGAATAGCTTGCTCATGGTTTTGTTCTTTTTCCAAAGCACTGATAGCGCTTTGCACCATCCCAATAGTGTTGGCTTTTCTACGAGTAGCAACAACTGCATCAATTAAGTACTCAACAGAGTCTGATACAGCTGCTGGTACATAGTTGGGGAAGTTTTCTTTTATGACATCAAGGCTCGGTACCTCTGCATAATTAAAAAAATGCTGGCGAGTAAACTCCCAGATACGTTTGTTAGTAGGGTCTACAAACCAAGTGTCTTGTACGCCTCTATCAAATAGGGGAGCGACATCACGGTCATGTAAGACTTTACTTAATAATTTACTTTCGTTGTTCATAAACCTTTGAAGTCCTTCCCCCAGTGCCCGTATCGAAGTAGCCTAGAGTCTACATCAACAACTCCAAGAACCTCGGGCCTGTAGGGAAGTTCTGAAACCAAATGATTGACCGACTCGTATGATGAAAAGTATCTAAACGGATTAGTACCCATGTTGTCAAGTGTATCCATAACCTTTGATAGCTCATCATCTGATAAATCAAATGAAACAACCTCTAGGGTTACTCCAGCTTTAGTAGTAAACAAATATAGAAAGCTTAAAATGTCTCTTCTAAACTTTTTGTCGACTTTTGGTACTGGAAAGATTTTAGCAATTTTCTTTACAGTTATATTTACTTCTAAAAATATATCCGTAGCAATGAGGTAACGTTTTGGAAGCTCATTACTAATATCCCCGTTTTTCACGGGTTAAAAAACTTCTATCTTACCGAACTTAATAACAAACTCTCGAAAATCAATGTTTGATTGTCGAGCTTTTTCGGCATCGTCTTTAGTTGCACGACTAGATATCTCTAATGGATAGTTACCTTTGTTGTTATCAATTCGTGCTTTAACAAAACGAACATGCTTACAGGTTGCTCGTCCTCTAAATCCTGGACAGGTGCAACTTAGTGAGTCACTATCTTTTTCAACAGATACCTCGTAGATACCTGGCCCAGGGGTTTGCTGTTGGCTAAGAAACACCTGAACTAAACGAGAGTCACTTGACACTATGTTCTCTTTCATTTACGCATATCTCCCTCTGTTGAAATAATTGGCATGTAACCAAATGCTTCGACTGCATAGCTTGCTGTCGAATCTCCGTATAACGCTGCCCATCCTTCAAGAGGAATGTTAGTGGTAACAATGGTCGGTAGTCCATTATTTACTCGGGTGCGAAGAACATGATGAAACATGTTCTTCTGCCACCCAGTAAGGCCTGCGTGCTCTTTGCCTAAATCATCTATAACTAGTACTCGTATGTTATAGGCATCGTTTTCACACTCACCTAACATCCCATAATAAAGGGTTTCCTCTGCGTCTGTCGCCCCATCCATAATAGAACTTTTAAGGTCTAGGACCTGATTAAATGTGGAAAAGTAACAAGGCCTTACTAAAGGCATGTTTTTTGATGGAGCGAATGAGCTGACAGGAAGGGTAGTAATCATCTCTTGAATGATAGAGATAGCAAGGGTTGTTTTACCGTGTCCTGGTTTTCCATATAGGAGCAACCCCTGACCACTGCTTCTAACACCATCAGCTTTAATAATTTTATTTTTACCAACAGCGTTAATCCAAGTACGGATTGTCTGGATATCTTGTGGGTCAGTGGCTGTGCAGTCATCCAAAGTCCAACCAATTAAAGACGAAGGTATGCCAGCAACTTTAATCCAAGCAGCTCTACCAAGTTTTAATTTATCAGTCTTGAACATTGAACTTCTCCATTGAGCTCTTGTACTTAATCTTGGCGGTAACCATATCATCATCTGTAACCATTGCACGTTTTACATCTGCAACCATGCCAGGGGCACGAACAATAAATTGTTTCCACAGCTTCTCGGGGTCATCTAAAGACTGTTCATGAGTAAGACTGCTAAAGAAACGTTCCATAAGAAGTTTTTCTAAAGCCCCATTTGAATCGTTGTTCTTTCTAAAGGTGCTCAACGCCATAATGAAACGGCTCTGGTGAAGACGCCATGGTGGCATGTTCCACTGGTCAGGTACAAGGCTAGAAAAATATGAAGCGCTATCGCTAACGGTCCAGTTAACAGGGTCTTTCTTGTCTCTGTGTATAAAAGCCTTCTGAGCCTTCTCGGCCTTAGCCTCCTCGTACTCTTTTTGTTTACGCGCCTTGTCCTTTGCTTTTAAATCGGCAACGTCGTCGGGGTCCATTGGCGTTCCGAACCATGTCATGTGGGCTCCTATTCCTATATCGACTTTTGAAAATTCTTCTTCACGGACTTCGTCCGTGGATTTTGTAGCTCTTACTGTATTTGTATTTAGGCTATTAGAATAATCTGCTAATAGGCTATACAGCGGTGACAGCGGTATAGATGTACTGGAAACCCGTACTCGGTTAACCAGTTCCTGAAAACCCGCATCGGTAACGACAATTTGTCGACAAAAGGTTCCATTAGTTTGACGGTAGGTTTTTGTCTCTATAAAGCCCAGGGCGGTAAGTTCGGTCAAGGTGGACTGGAATGCTTCACGTCCCTCTTTGAAGCCCTCTGAGAGGCCTTTGGCGCCTCCTGAAGACCCTTGGGTGGACAGGTGTAGCAACACACCTAACGCTCTGGCAGACATCACTTAGGCTCTTCCTTGCCCTTCTTACGAGCCTCAATCTCCTCAACAAAAGCGGCAGCAAAAATACGGGCTATTTCTTGGACTCCGAAATAGAGATTATCCAAAGCCTCTTCTTCTGCATCGTCTGTTTCTTCATCTTCGAAATCTTCGTCTTCTTCGCTTTCTTCTTCCTCCGTGCCATCCTCTTCTTCTGCCTCGTCTTCCTCTTTAGATACGATTTCCTTTTCAGGGAATGTAGGTTCTTTAACTTCCTTTAGCCCTTTAGAAGCTGTCAAAGGGGTTAACCCATCAGATAGGTCAAAGCACGGGATGTCCGATTCTTTACAGATAGCTAAAGCGTTTGCTGATGCTTGGTCTTCATCGTCCCAAAGAATAAACGCAGAGGATTTTTCTCCCGACATCATCTTCACAGCATCATGTAAAGGGTTTGAAGATAGTTGAAAGCTTGCATTTGGAAACGCTGAAAAGTCGGCAGCCTGTGAAGAAAACATAATGATGTTCTTGTTTTTTTCTTTAGCAAACTGAGCTGCAAACTCTTGGGTCTTACTTGGTTTTATATCAAATGAAAGAACTAATGTTCCATCAGAACCATTAGCGTAGTAATGGTCTTCCATAAGAGCCTCTAGGTTGGCTCTGCTTGTCTCGCCGTTACCAGCGACTAACACATAGTATTTGTCCATAGGGACCTCCTTGTAGGGGAGCCCTATACTACACAATTTTTTACTCTGGTCTAGCGCTGTTGATTACTGCTGGTTTATAGGTAGCAGTCCTTTCAGCTAAGGCTAAGAATGCCGAACCAAGGAAAGCCCCAGCTACGGTATGGAGAATAAACCCCTTAGTAGTTGAAACTTCAACTAACCAAGTACCAATAGCGGAGAAGATAATTGAGGAAACCGCATTTAATACTACGGCACTAATAAACATACTTAGTACATCCACAAGAGGGCCTACGATTGCTAGTAGGAAAGCTGTAAAACATCCAAGGAGTATGAGTTCAACCATGGGGATATCTTACTATGTTTTTGGTTGAGCCAAATACACCGCGTAGGTAGTGCCAGCTAGTAGGTAGTACTGAAGGGCACCCCCGATAAGTCGTTCTTGAATAGCAACTCTGTTCTTGTAGTAGTGGCTACGGGCATTGTTTGGCGTTGAGCCTTCCCAGAACAATTCATTTGTAGCAGCTGGCCCTGAACTTCCATCAAAGAAATCAAGAACAAAGGGAGAGTTTTCAAACAAGGCGGTGTCTACATTTAGTTTATGACCAGTGGCTGCTGGAGTCCACGTCAGTTGTACAGCAGCATAAGCGGCGTTGCTAGGAGCAGTTGCTGTGACGTTTGGTCTAGACCAATTAGTGTTAAGCATAAAAGTACTTGAGCTTGTTGAGGTAGAGATAATAGTTTTGGCACTGTTATACCAAACAATAGATGGGATAACAACATCTGATGACTGTTCAGTTTTTGCATAAAGACTAAATGTGTATGTGGTATCTGGATAGTGTATATCCATTAAGTCAGCTGTTGTTACAAATGATTTTAAAATAACTTGTGAAGTACCAGAGGAAGTTATTACTAAAGCATCCCCACCTTTACATACAACGCCTACAGTTGAAGCTGCGCTAGCTACTGTTCCACTAGCAGCAAAACTAACGGTAAAGTCAGATACGCCAGTTAAAGTTTTAAGACCGTCAAAAGGCGAACCTAATCCAGTTACATAAATCTGGTCTCCAGCTTTAAAAGTATGTACAACAGAAAGTTCAATAGTTCCAGTTCCAGAACCAGCTACTCTTGCTACTGAGTTGTAAAGCTCTACGTTTGGCTCCGCAACATCTGTTCGTACACTTAATGTAGATGCGCTTGCACTCCAAGGTGTGTATGGCGCAACAAAGTGAGGGTTACGAATTTCATTAATGCGGTTAGCTTTTAAAGTTACGTGCAGTTGTCTAGCTTCATCAAAAGAAGTAACGGTAGCTGATTGTTCAAATTGAGCAGCATCAAAGTAATGTCGTTCATTGCTTGCTAGGTTGCCTACGTTAGAAATTGTAACTCCTGGAACTGCGTAATAGCATTCTTGGCATCGTTGAACGGTCACTTGGAATCCAGAACCCGTACCGCCCAAAGAAGAGTTAGCAACAGAAAGAAGGGTTGTTGTATCTGCTCCAGCTCCACCATTTGTGATTGTTAAAGAAAGAACTGCGCCCAGGTAAACTGTAAAAGTACCTCTAGGAGCAATTGTAAACTGCTTACCAGAAACATAAGTCAAAGGAATATTAGTGTAGGTACCGTCAACATAGCCTGTACCAGCTGTGCTATTAAAACTGTTAAGTGTTAAGTTAGTTGGAGCTAAATCTGTAACTGTTGCTCTAGCCCCAAACGTACCAACGCTGTTTGTAACAGGGTCTCCAGTTGTAGTCCTCATTAAAACACCAAATCTGTCATACCATTTAATATTTGAAGTTAACGTTCTAGCGGTAGAACTTGCTGCAGAGTAGATACTAAAAGTATAATTTTTACCAGTCTTAACTGGAATTCCTTTAGTTATTGGAGCTGTTATGCCACAAGAAAAAGATACTTCGTTAGTAGAACCTCCAGCATTTGCAACACTTAAAAAAGCATTTTGTTTATTAGGATAAAGAAGCGGAGCTGTTGATTCAGCCCAAGGTGCTGGCACTGGAGTAATTTTTGCGTACTCATTAGTATCTGTATTAAAAGCAGAGCGTTGAGTAAGGTCGGCAGATGTCAAAGAATAACCAATAGATGTGCTATCTACTACAGTAATAGTTTTAGCTGTTACAACCTCATTAAAAATAGGAAGCTTAGAGCCACTAATAAATATTTTATCTCCAGCTTTATAGTTGTGAGTTCCTAAAAATAGGTTAGCGTTATTACTAGAAATAGAAAACTTAAGTATGTTTTGTTTCTTTAATTGAAGCAGTTGACCGCTTCCATCTGGGGATGTCCAGTTACCAATACTCTCTTCAAATGAAGAGTCGTTGTAATTAAGCATTAAGTTGTGACTTACTGTAAGACCTTCAACGCTAGGATTAGGTGTACCTTCAACTGGAGACACCACAGGCCATCCACTGAAAGCGGACAGGTATTCTCTAATACCCGCAGTGCTTCCCTTTTCAGTTTGAAGTTGAATAGCATCACGGATTAAAACTCTATTTTGTTGATAGCCAATTTCTGGCTCATAGTTAATACCAAACTGTTCAAGCATCAATGGGATTAAAGTTCCAGAAGCATTTTCAAAGTCATATCGATTTGTAATTAATTTAATAAGAGTTCTTATATAATCAAATTCAAAACCAAAAAGATTTAAAAAGCTTCTTAACTTTTCGTTGTCTCCAGCAATACTTGCTGTATAAGGCGTAGTAAGCTTATAGATTTTTGGAATGTATTCATACATAAGCGCTTGAGTATTAAAGTTTTCTACAGCTAACCCTGTCACTTGACCAGCAAGCACCCATTGAAGTTGAACTTGGTCTAACACAAAAATTGAATAGTAATAGAAACGTGCTTTATTCTTGCCTACGTTATCAGTATAAGTAAGTGGGTCTTTACCTCTAGTAGTAGTAAAGATAACATCCCCATCAGTTGAGTTAACAGGGTATCCAAATGGGTTTCTAACCAGTCTTAACTTTGCCCATGCTCCGTAAGGGCTGTTCCAGCTTAAAGTAATCTGTTTGTATCCAGAAGACAGCGCTTTAAAAGGGGATGCGTCAAACGCAATTGGGCTATCTGTACCGTAGTAACTTAAAGGAAACGACGGCGAGCTGTAGTAATCAAGACCGTAGCGTGCCATTAACTTAAGAACCCTCCACTTACTGTTACATCAAATGTACCAGCTTGAGGCAACTCATTTGTTAAACAGATAATATCTTTTACGGTAAGGGCTGTAACTGAACCAGTTACTGTAGCCGCTGAACCAACAGCTGTTGCAACAAGTGAGTAACTAAAGGTGTTTGAAGTAACAGCTGTTACCACAGCTGTACCATTGAATACGGCGTTGTTTACAGCGGATACAAGCACTGTCTGACCTACAGTTAAATTATGGTTAACAGAGGTAGTTAGCGTTGCAACGTTTCCAGCAAGAACTCTGTTGTTTATGGCAAAAGTCTGCTCTTCATCTGAACGCACAAGCTTAGATACAGTTGCTCTTGATACTCCAATTACATCGTTTACTACAGCAAGGACATCTTGTAAGTTAATTCGGTCATTAAAAGACACGTTATCAAAATTAAAAAGTTCTTGAAGAGCAGCTTTTACATCAAACTCTACTTGAGAATTTTTATATTGACTAAGGACTACTACATCTATTTTTAATTGAGTATTAACATACTTAGGTGGCTGTAAAGTTATAGTTACTCCAGGCGCTGTCTTATCAACAAAGTAATCTAAAATTTGAGTTGCTAAGTTATTAAAAACTAGAGAAGAGGTTACCCCATCAGATTGAAGCCCTGAGTCTCCATAAGGAGCAATATAAATTGTCACGTTACTATAGACTTCAGCAATAGATATAGCCTTTGCTACACCTGTTACTTGAATTGCAATAGCAGAATAGTCTGTTAAAGCTACCGCTCTATTTAAAGCTCTAATACTTTTTGGAGCGTTAGTGCGAATAGAGTCTGTAGATTCTGGCTCAGCTCCTCCTGAACCAGACCCCAGCACTTGACCAACGTCAATATTGTTAACGCTAATTCCTGTTGGGACAGGGGTTAAAATGTATTTAATAGTTCCAGCGGGAACGTTTCCGTTTTTACCTCCACCAACTCTATAGGTTGCATATACATCTACACCATTTGGTGGGATACGTCCATTAATTCCATCACCAAACTGTAAATAAACCTGCTCATCAGAGTCAACAACGGCAATAAATACTGGGTCATAGTTTTGATAATCAATTATATATTCAACTTGAGTGTAGTTAATTCCAGCAACAGTTACAATAGTACTTTTACTAATTACAGGTGAATCAGATAGTTGAAAAATTTGATTAACTGAGCCATCAGAGGTTCCTATTTTTTCAGTTTTAGTTTCGCCTTCTTGTGCATATACTTGTGCAGAACCAGAGGTACTTCCAACTTTTGCTGGAACTGTGACGTCTTCTAGAGTTTCAAAAGTAACTTGGGTTGTAACCCCATTAGATACAATGCTTGTAGATACCTGAGTTAAAGCAGGTACAATAGCGGGGGTTGCAGTTGAGTTATAGAAAGTTAAGTAAACGAGTGCGGCGGTTCCTTCGGTTGGGGTGTACCCAAGAACACGAGCTAAAGACAATACGCTATCTCTTTGGCTAGCAGTTGTAATGAAAGACTCATTAGCTGAGCGGTCAATGTAGTAGCTGAGATTGTCACCAATGTAAGAGAACAATTCAATTAGGGTCATGCCAAAATCAGAAGGGTCTCTATTTGTCCACTCGGGAGCAAAATACGGGATAAGCGCTATTAGGTCTTCTCTAATAGACTCATAGTCTTTAGAGGTGTAGTCAACCTGTGGTACGTAGTTACTGTTAGCCATTTCTTACCTCCCGAATTAGGTCGCCTGACCTGCTAAGAATATCAGTTCTTATCGTTACACTGTCTTCCAATTGCCCTGGGCCGTAGGAATAATTTATATTTACAGACAAAATGCCGTTATCGTCATCTAAAACTTTTTCAACTTTTCCAAGAGATAAGTCTGGGAGCCAAAAAGAGAAGGCTCCAGCAATAGCTTGGTTAATCATGCTTATAGCTGTAGTAGTGTTTTCAAAAGTTGACTCCTCAACACTGCTTCCATAGTTAGGTCTCATAACACGTTCCCCAAAATAGGTCATAACCGCAAGCACAACTCGGTCTTGCCATATTTTTCTGTCATCGGTTGTGTACGCTACGCCCCCGTTACTATCAAAAGAGAAAGGTAAGCTGATAGCTCTGCTCATAGTTCTACTCCCATCCATACTGGAAAGTTAGGGTCTCCGCCTTCAAACATAACCCATACTTTTTGGTCTAGTTTTGGAACTAGACGGTGCGGGGTATGCTCTGGGACCGTGTTTGTTTCTTGGTCATCGTTCCATTTGTTGTCTTCATTAACGTCTGTCTTATGCTCATGGTCTAGATAGTTTGTTGTATCAGACTTTCCTGTATGGTTATTAGTGTGGGTTAAAGTCTGTGTTGCGCTGAAACTATGGGTATGAGAACCAAAAGTACTTACGGTTGCTCCACCTGTAGTACCTGATACAGAGACTGAGTGGTCTCCATGAGCATTAAGTAGGGCAGCTACCTCAGAAGCTAGATGGTACTTATGGTCAGGATGATTAGTATTAGCTAAAACAGGTAGGCAAGGTCTAGCCCATTCAGTAGGCTCTTGCCCCAAAACTTGTGGAACAAGTAATTTAATGCGGCTTTCTTTATCAGGGTCTTCTATGTCTACACAGATTCCTTGATATAGCCCGTAAAATCTTTTATCTTCGTTCATGTTTTTACCGTCTTTACTCTTTTAGCTACAACTGAAGAGCGTCGTACTACTGTAGTAGTAGATGTTAGTTTAGGAGTTGCAGTTTTCCAAAGCGAAGCCGCCTTTGATGAAGTTGGCTTTGAACGGTTGCTAATATTACCAAAAGAAACCGCAGTTTTAGAGTTTTTAGGTTTAGTACTTTTAACGATTTTTGATTTTGGTTTTACAACTGTTTGTTTTTTTCCTGGGGTAATGATTCTTTTTTGTTTAACATCTGGAGCTTGAATAGCTGAACCGTCTGTCCACCTGGTTGCTAAGCCTAATGAGTCAGTTCCAAGATGAAGCATAGTTGTATACTTGTATTCAATATCTCTTTGAATTTCTGTAATTATATGCTCTGTTCCAATAACAGTCCAAAATCCGCTATAAGCTGCTCCAACACCATCAATGTAAATTGGAAGGTTTGGTCGAAGATTTGGCTCTCCCAGTACTTCTGCAGTAGCTCTATAAGGAAAACTGTTTCTAGCTTCAGCTGCTTCCGCTTCAAATTTAGCAATCTCTGCGGTAGGTGCGACTACCTTAGTTTCAAATCTATCAAACATTTCAAGAGATTCTATAGATTTAGTTTTTTTATTTCGTTTTTGTTGAGTAATTGATGTTGTCTTTTTTGAAGCTTTGTCAACACCACTAACCGCAACTGCAGCTTTGAAGGTGCCCTCTATTTCTAAGGAATCGCTGATTATAGGTTTAAAACTGTACAGGGTAGAACCTTGTGCGCTGCTTTCACTACGCATGACAAAATAAGGGGCAATAGACCTATAGGTTGCGTAATCGTTTAATATAGGTTCAAAGTAAAGCTCTGTGTTATGAGCTCTTAAAGTATACCCATGTTGTTTTGCAAGACGAACAAGCAACTCCCAATCGGTGTGGGCTGCGTGAGATACCATTTCAAAAATTCTTTTAGTTGGAACTACAAAAGCAGCAAGTCCATGAATCTTTGCTATCTTTGTTACAATGTTGCTTGCTGTAATATTTTTATACACTTTTTGAGAAGCTTGCTTTAAAGGAAATGTTCCTCCAATAAAAACAACTTCGGTAAAAGCCGTTCCAGGTGTATGGCTTGGTTGAATGTGGTGCACATAGCCAATAAATTCTCGCGCAGATTTGCTTCCCATTATATTAAATCTAGCTGCAGAGCCAGGTTTAATATGTTCGTATGCTACGTTCCAGTCCCTAAATCGAACGCTAAGCATTTCATGTTCGTTTATTTTTTGATATAGACGAGCTTCATATATAACTTTAGGACCTCTAGGGGCATCTGGAAATTCAACGTTAATAAATTTAAACACGAGGAACCCTAAGCTTTGTATTTGCTGGTATATTCATAAAGTCTTTTACTTCAGGATTGTATTCAGCAATTAACCACCATAGGTCTGGTTTGTTATAATATTTATTAGCTATTTGGTCTAGTCGCTCACCAGTTCTATACGTATGTGTCCAGTAAGTTACTTTGCCCAAATTTGAAACAGAATAAAAAACAGTAGGGTTCTCATCTCCCCCAGATTCTGTTGCAAAAAAATCAATGGTTGCGTACTCATAGCGAGAGCCAAGGTAAATAGTCATTATACGATTGTACTTCCTGCAAAGCAGTCTAGGCTTATGCTTAGGGTACTTCTTAGTGGAATCATCATTTGATTAAAGTATTGATGATTAATAGACAATTGAGTAATCCAACCAACATAGGAAATAGAGTTTTCATCTGGCCCAATTTGCACAGCCATTAAAGTTGGTCTCAAGTATCCAATATCTGCTGAGTGTTTACCTAATAAAGTTTTCCAACCATTTGGGGAGTTTTTTGTTTTACCGTCCCCATTAATAGCTTTAAATAAGTACTCAATGTCAGCCATAGTTCCATACTTCATTAAGTTGCTCATTTTGTAGTTAAAGGTTTCTGAACCGTTGGCGTGAAACCCGCTTTTATAGTAGGGAGCAAACTGGTCGTAACTTGTTAAGTTTGGAGATTTAGCTGAACGAGTTTGAAACTCCTCATTTCTGCGATGAGCGTATGCCATTGAAAAATCATTAATTCTATCTAGAACAATACTAAAGCTTACGGTTTCTTGTCCAGGGAATGCGCCAGATACCGCTCTTAATCTATCTGCAGCCGATGGGGTTACGTCTTGGTTTCGAGCTACAGACACAGAGATACTTTCTGGATTCCATAAAAATTGAAACCCATACTTGTAACTTTCTTGTTCATCCATTGCATCGTCATCAGTACCCGCTTGTTTTTCTTTATTGTCTGCTTGATTCTGTTTGTTAATCTCTGCAACGGTTGTAACCGTTCCTTTTTTCTTATCTACAGTTGAAAGAGAACCAGCTGTATTAAAAAACCAAATTCTTCCACGACGAAGCATGTGCTCGTCAGAATCGTTTATACCAATCATTGTGCTGGCATAACGTGTTCCAGCCACAACTCGTGGGTTTACAGGAAGACTGAACTCATGTGGAGGTAGATTCCATTTGCTATCAGGTTCAGGAGTAGTTCTAGTTTTCTTTGTTACATTATCGGTATTGTCTGTAATACCATCTTTATTTAAATTATTTCTAAGATTGTTAACAGCCCAAAGAAGAGCCGCTCCACCAACAACTAAACCAGTAACTGGATTAGTAACTGCAGCACCAAGAGCAAGCCGTAGAGCAGTGCTTCGTACAGCAGCAATTGCTAGGTTTTTACCAGCAGTTCCAGCGCCAGTCTTTGCAACAACAGCGGCTACGCCAGCAGCTTTTATTGCAACTTCAGTTGTGGTTAAAGCTACATTTGCTACAGTTTTTGAGGACGGAAGTTTTGAAACACGGTTTTCTGCCTTAGGAGTAGTGGCATTAGTATTTATTACTGCTGTTTTTTTAGAAAGTTGTGAAGAGTCGTATACCGCCACCATTATGACTGTGCCGCCTGATTCATCATTGTTTGGCTACTTAAAGCTGACTTAAGAGCTGCCACGGTATCACTTGGATTACTTGAACCATTAACAGCAATAGTTACTCCACCGTAGTTATAGGTGTGTTGAGCCTGTCCTCCGCCTTTAATGTTTTCCCAAGCTCCTTTAATAAAGTCTCCCAAAACGCTCTTATTATCTTTATTAAAGCCATCAAGGATTCCTCTAAGAGTTGTTGGTTTTGAATCGTCTTTAGAAGAAGAAGAGGAAGAAGATGAACCCCCATCGCTAGACTCTGAAGCACCAGAGCCAGAAGAACCAGCACTTCCACCACTAAGAACGCCCTTAGTTGACCACTGGCTCCAATTCTTTCCACCAGCAGACATGTGTCTAGCTACCTTTGCGTTAGTTAAAGCATCGTATAAATCCTCATTAGAACTAAGTTTAAAAGTTCCACCGTTAGCATCTTTCCATTCTTTAGCTAGGCGTTCTTTTGCAAGACCCCCAAGCATATTGATTTGGAACAAGCCATAAGATAAGTCTTTGTCGTGAGGGTTAAATGCCCAAGGACGTTTACCAGACTCAGCCTGTGCAATCTTCTTAGCGTTCTCAAGACCTTGGTCTTTAAATCCAGCTTGCTTTAAGATGTCTTCTAACTCTTTATCTCCAAGAACAATCTTTCCTTTTCCTGCAGGACGAGTGTCTGGAGCGTTGTGAGTCTTATTGTGAACTTCCCCACCCTCATGTCGGAATGGGTAGTTCTTAGCTTTTAATTCGTGGTTAGGAATGATTGTTCCATCAACCTTAGGCATAAAGAGTTCTGGGCCTCTTTCACCAACAATGTAAGGAGTCGGGTTTTCTTTAGCAACAGGTCCGCCAGCTTCTCGTTTAAACCAGTTAAGAGGGTTGAGCATTGAAAGACCGCCTCCGCCAAATACGGTTTCACCGAAAGCTTTGATGCCACCAAGCATTTTTAAAATAGGGATAAACCTATCAATAAAGTTTAAAGTACTTGTAATACTGCTTACAATTTTATTTCCAAATTCAAACACACTACTCATAGAGGGAGCTAATTGCATTAATGTATCAGAGGCAGTTGACACTCTTTTGCTTAAAGACTGAACTGCGCTAGTGCTAGCTCCTGTTTCTCGTGCCTGCTCTTTTAAGTCAGCTCCAGCTAAACGTTTTCCTCCAGTACGCGCTTTTTGAATAAGACCGTCTGATACCTGACGGCGTACTAGGGAGTCTGTTCCAAACAGATTAGTAATCATCATATCTAAAGCGTTACCAGGCTGCAAAGATATTTTGATATCTTCAACAGTTAGGGGTTCCCCACCAATTTTTTCACGGTTAAGCTTTGACCAAATTTCATCAATAATCTGTGGCATAGGTTTCATAGAACCGTCTTCACCACGAATTCGAATGCCAACAGCGCGAAGCATGTTTACATTTCGACCCTGTTGAACAGCGCCATATGCTTTCATTGATTGTTCAAGACCCATACCTGGGGTAAGGTTTGACATCTGGGCGCTGCCCATAAAGACATCATTAAAGTTTGGACCAGAGATACCGTAAGAGCTTGCTGTAGCTAAAGCATTAGCGGCGTCAAATTTATTAGTAATTGTTCCAGCACGCTGAGCTTCTTTCATCATTCTTGTTACGTTGCCGTAGTCGCCCTTTACAGAGCCTGTTGAGCCGTAACCAGATGACTGCTGCTGGTAGAAGACAGCACGACTTGTTGCCAAGTTCATGTCTACTGCTTCTGATGTTTTAGGAAGAGCTGAAATGCTTCCAGTAAATAAAGCTGTTGATATAGGACCTCGGTTAGCGCTTAACCATTCACCAAAAGAACCGCGACCCCCGCCGCCGCCCCCACCGTTATTAGCGTTAGAAAATACTTGGTTTCCAGTTGGACCACCTGTATAAACCTGCGGATTAAAATCGTGAGCAGCTAAGGCTCCTCCGCCAGCAAAGCGTGGTTCAGGGGCTACTTGATTAGAACCAACACCCGCTCCACCGCCACGTAGTTTATTAACCCCACCAGATAGGGTATTAACCCACCCGCCAGTATCTTGTTTTAAAAGGTTAACTTCTTGGCGAAGAGTAGAGATACCTGTTCTAAGGTCGGAGATAATAGACCCAGACTTAGAAGAGCTTACGTTAAACGAAGCTTTTGAGTCTGCCACTTACATTACCGTCCTTTAAGTCTCGTAGAGCGTTCCAGCCAATTTTGCCTTTCTCTAACAGAAAGGCCTCTTATGTCTGAAAGCGTCCATCCAGTAAAAGTTCTTGTTAGAACTTCGTATTCATCAAGAAGAGATTCGTAATCTTTTTCGCTATATACGAAACAAATCTAGCAAGCTCAGAGGTAAATCCATAGACTCACCACATGCCTTGCAGGGCTTCTTCACCTCCCCAAGGCGTGGGCCTGGGTTACGGTTGATAATCTCTTCAACAATTTTTGTGCGGTCAGCCATACCAAGTGATAAAGCAGTTCCTGCACCTACTGATTGAACTCCGTCTATTGAAACAATACATCCAGATAGTAGTAGCGTATTAATTTCAGCTGATGTTTTTTCATAGTTTTCCATCAACTTCTTTTGTGTTAATCCATTTGGAAGTCGAACTTCTACGGTTCCTTTTTTAGTCTCCATAGTCCAAGCTCTGTCTTCAATTGGATTGTCTAACTTTTTGATAGGAACATCTTTAGTTAGGTCAATCTCTTCTGCGCCTTCGCTCATACACTCTAGACAACGAACCGCTAATGTAGCGGTTGGTCCAAAAGTTACTCTACGAATACCCAGCAATATTGCGTCTCTGTCACCAGCTAAAAGAGTGTCAAGGTCGGATTGGGATACCGCGTTGCCGCCAATTTTAGTAAGGCCTCTTTGAAGCAATACATTTAATGCTTTTCCAGAAGAACCAGCTTTTGATACTGCTTCTTCATCAGCTCCAGTAAGTTCCCTTACCTCTGCTGTGGTGTGCAACTCGCCATCTTTGTCAAGATGCCCACCTGGAAGTTGTACTTCAGACTCTGAAGGGGCCCGCGTCTTAATGACTGGTGCGGGCTCCTTCTGGGCCTTTTCAACAAATTGCTCGAGTAGTTGCGAATCAGTAATGATTTGTGGGTCGGACACGATTTATACTCCTAGTTAGTTTAAATTAGATTACTTTGGTAGACCATCTTTACGAGAGTAGTCTGAGCCTGTAAAGAAGACTGACAAGCCTTCGTGAACAAGAGACATAGACTCAAATAAGATTGCTCCATCTGCAGCATTTAGGTCTGTGTAGTTTAGCGTACTAATCCATGCGTTGTGAATCTTGAAACCCATTACTGGAGTATCAGACTGAGCGTCTGGATGGCTCATAACGTAAACGTTGATGTTAACGCGGAAACTCTTTGCAGCGCTTCCAGTTCCACCAGTTGCTAGTCCTTCACCAGATGAAGCGCCAAATAGGCCACGCATCCATGTAATTGCCTGGTCGTTTCCGTAAAGAACGCCACGCTGCATAGTGATTGGGGTAAAGGTGGTCATACCAGGTACCTGGTGAACGGTAGTGTTGTATCCACCTTCACGGTATTGGATTGACTGAGTGTTTACGCTCAACCCGCTAATGTTACTGAAACCACCAATCCAACCTGTAGAAACTCCATTGGTTGCTGGTGCTGTACTTGACGAGGTCAAGATACGCTTGTCAAATACTGCTGCTGTACCCGCTTGTGAAAATTCAGCAACGAATTTAAACGAACGTAGTGGGTCTGTCGCTAGCGTTGAGAAGCGATTGATTATGCTATCTGTCATTTATTGGCTCCTTTACGCCACAGTAACGGTGGTTCCACCGTCAAACTGACCAATTTTGATTACAACGAATTCAGCTGGACGCTGTAGTGAAACGCCAACTTCAATGTGTACTTCTCCATTATCAATAAGATACTGAGGGTTATTCTCAGCGTCTACCTTAACGAAGAATGCTTCCTTAGGCTCTGCTCCACGGAGACCGCCCTGTGACCAGAAAGTTGTTAAGAATGAGTTAACAGTTGCTTCAAGACGACGCCATAGCTGCTCATCGTTTGGCTCAAAGATTGCAAACTCTGTGAGTGAAGTAAGAGACTTGCGTAGGTAGATAAGAGTACGACGAACTGGAATGTACTTATCTACATAACCTGGCTTTAGAGTACGTGAGCCCATAACGCAGATTCCTGAACCAGGAACGTATTTAATAGCGTTAATTGGTGCCGCTGCTGTATTCAAAGCATCGAGTTCCGCATTTGTTAATGAGGTAACAGATACTGCGCCAGCAATACGTGACTGAAGACCAGCTGGTGCTTTAAACACTCCGCGAGAAGCATCTGTTGCCATCATAATTCCAGCTACAGCAGCTCCAGCACCAATAGTCTTAGTAAGAGTTGCGGATGCGCCGAGAGCAGTAGTTGGGTCAGAGATGACCAAAGCTGGGTGGTACACAGCTGCTAAAGAGCTTGGTGTGTATGTTGCAGATAAAGAAAGAGCAGCAGATGCAGTAAGCGCTAGGCTATCTACAACTACAAACACGTCTTCACGAGAAGCAGCGTAAGAAATTGCAGCATTTACTACAGCAGTTGTTGTAATACCAGCAACATTAAGAACCAAAGAGTTTCTTACTGTGTCTAGAGAAGCAAGTGCTGTTGAGTAATCTGAAGCTACTAGTGCGTTTCCACCAGTTCCTCCGCTTAAAGTTTGGTTAGTTACAACCGCTGGGTTACGAGTAGCGCCTGTATTACCTGAGTTCAAATCTACTAGACCAAGGTAAACAGATGATGAGTTAACGGTAGTTACCGCATAGCGTGTATCAGTAGTTGTCATACTTAGGTCAGTAAATCGCTCAACAATATTTGAATCAGTAACTCCACCTGCATAGACTGTTAAGTCAAAGTAGCCAGTAGTGTTAGAGTTTGAAATAGAGATGTTGAGGTTGTTACCCCAAGTACCTGGTGTATTAGCAGAAATTGCAAGTGTTGCTGATGGGCTTCCAGCGCGGTCATTTAATGAACGAGCCGCTGAAGTTGCGGAAGCCGCAACGCGAACAACGTAGCAAGCGCTTCCACCGTTGCTAAAAAACATGTAAACAGCAATAGGCAAATCATTTGCTGCTGTTGTGTTCCAAGAACCAAATGCTTTAACATATTGGCTCCAAGAAGTTACTAGAGTAGGAGTGCTTACTGGTCCGCGGTCATTTGCACCAGCAAAGGTTGCATATGAATCGGAGGTAGCAGTTGCTACTGGTTGAACAGGGTTTAACGTCTCTTGGACGTACACCCCTGGGCGGTTAAATCCTGCCATTTAAATTATCTCCTTAGATTTTGACATGGTTACAAATATTAGATAGCTGTTAGACCTGATGGGATATACGAACTAGTGCGACGCTGACCATCTTCTGTAAGTATGTTAATACCAACACTAGTAGCAGCTGGTATAGCCGCCATAGCAACAGAAGGAGTCATTTCACTTACTATTCTAACCGTAAAAACATTACGTAGTAAACGGCGGTTTCCCGTTTCTCCATCTACTGCGTCTCGTTTTACATATCCATCAAGGAACATAGAGCGACGAGAGGATTCTGTACCAAGTTCATTTGGCACCTCTATAACTCCGAACTTTGATGGAAACTTATTTAAGAGCTGAAAAATAATAGCTCTATCATGGCGGGGATGACGTGAATACGAAGTCACTTGGTAAACAATGTCATAGGCAACGGGAATCTCATAAGAGTATGTGCTGCGTCCTACAGGCGCAATAGTTCCTCTGTAGTCTCCATCATATAGGCGGCCTGATGTTTGGCGGTCATTTGCTGGGACAATGTCAATTAAATCTATGGTCATAAATGGAAACTCTTGGGCTCTTACCTCAACATCTGGGTACCCAAACCATACTTTTACTGGACGAGCAGAGCTTTTCTCATCCCCCACAGTCAGACCCTGCAACATAGTTTTAAGAGCCAGGTCTTCTGCAATAACAAATCCGTTACCCATTAAAACACGTCCTCACTGATTAACTCATCGATAAGGTCTTTTCCAAATATATCGGAAATGTATTCGTCAGTACGGTTTAAAAAAGGTCGAATAACAGATGCGGGTGGAGTAGGTCCAGTGCCGTACTCAAGGTCATTAATTTCTTCTTGAAGGTCTTCGGGGTAGTCAATTACTAGTTGAGTATCCTTAACACGGACAGTCATATTAGAAACAACCATAGAAGGCCAGGCAGCATCCAAAGCAGCATGTCTAAGTTTCATTGTCATCTTCTTAGAGAGCTCTTGGGCTTTAAAAAGCGCGGCTTCTTCAGCGCTATCGATATCGTTTAACGGCACCTTTAATCGCTTTCCCTAACGCGTAACCTGTTGCGCCACCAAGCAAGAACTTGCTCACACCTGATTCAGGGATACTTTTAATAATAGCTTCTCTAAATTGCATATCAGAAGCTCTATCAACTTTATCTTTTTCAGACATGACTTCTCCAATGGAGCGCAGGGTCTAACGCAAGGGTGGTGCTTTGAGTCCCGCATGGACTCAATATAAGGATAAAGCAAAGAGGGGCCTTTCGGCCCCTCAACTACTTACTTCTTTTTATCGTTTTTCTTAATCTTCTTAATAATCTTGGCGTCAATCTTCTTATCTTCAGCCATAGTCTTTGGCTTCTTCTTAGCTCCATGAGCCTTGTCAGCCTTTTCAAACTTAGACTTCTCGTCCTTGTCAAAGCCAGCCTTCTTAAGCATCTTAGAGTCCTTCTTCTTATCCTTAGACTCTGTGTACTTGCCTTTTTCAAACGCAGCCATTACATTCCCTTCTTTCGGTTCATAGAAGCTTTCTTAGCTGGGGCCTTTGTAGCAGCCTTCTTAGCAAACTTCTTGTTGGCGTCCTTTAGGGACTTCATGCCGTGCTTATCCTTTGGCTTACCGCAGCCACAGGTAGCGCACATTACTTCTTCTTCTTTCGTAGGGCAGCGAAGTCTGAACCTTCTAGCTTGCCGTCTTTATCTACATCAAGCTTCTTCTGCTTAGATGACATACCCTTTGGAGCAGCCTTCTTAGCAGCCTTCTTAGCAGTCTTCTTCTTGCCCATGCATCCACATGTAGCGCACATATTATTTACTCGCTTTCTTTGGTTTGGAGACTTTCTTTTTTCCAGAGCCTGCGGGTACGCAGTTCGGAACCTTTTTGCCACCCTTAGTTTTCATGCCTACTTGGACGTAACCATCCCAGCAAGGGTTCGTATCTTTTGCCATTATTTCTTACCTTTCTTAGCGGACTTCTTAACCTTATTAGGAAGCTTGCCTTTAGGTGTCTTATCTTCCCATTCTTTAGCCATCTCTGGGTGCTTGGCGTACATGAACTTACGCTGGGACTGAGACTTAAAAGGCATTAGTCAGCAATTACCTTTGACCATAGAACAGCTACAGCATTTGCGGATGTTCCCGCAGCAGAGATAGCGTATAACTTATCACCAGCGTTTAGCCATACCTGTGTAGTAGCGGTTGACTTAGGCACCTTTAATCCAATGTTAGCGCCAGAGACAGTTATAGTTGGGTCCCCAATAAAGATAGGGTTATTGTCATCATTAAAGATTAAAACAGCGGTAGGTGGGCATTTGCTTGGTATTTCGCAAATAAGTGTTGCGGTGGTACCAACAGTGAATACATTATGAATAACAGCCATATAAACTCCTAGCTAGCGTACTGAGCAAATTGCGGGTCATTGACCATTTCTTCAGGCATAACCTGAATACACTCAACGACTAATAGTGTAAATCGTTCAGCAACGATTCCGCGTTCCTGAACACCATACGGACGATATACCTGGTTCTTCCAGACTATGCGTCCTTTATTTTGCCTATCAGGGTTAGCAATAACCCCAGGGGAAATTTTTTCTACATCCTCAATATTGAGAGTTAAGTGGAGTTCGTCAGAATTCCAATAACCAACTGCGGAAGTTTTTACTTGACCTTGTTTAATTACAGCTTTAACAACTGGTAATTCATAAGGACCTTTCCATTTACGTCCGCCAAGAGCACTAGTTCTGTCTTGACCAACATCATAGATAGGGTCCAATACAGTTGTATCTGAATCCCAAATATACCAAAGTGCTTTAGTTCCTACTGGGCTTTTTAAATCAGAGTCAACCCCAACAAGTATCTCATTTGTTTCAAAATCGGCATCAAACTTACCGCCAGGATTGTAGGCTCTCATTCAATACCTTTCTTGTACAGTTCAAGATTACCCGTTAAACGCTCATCTGTCGGGCTTATCTCAGCTGCTTTAGTTCCGTATTTTAGAGCTGTTTCAAACTCTCCAAGCCAATAAGAGCATACGGCAATCAAATCCCAAGGCACAGAACCCCATGCAAATTCTTCACATAGGTACTCCATTGGTCTAACTTCTATAGCTAAAGCTTTCTTACATACTGTTACACACTCAGCAAACTTTCCTTCTTTATAATAAAGCTGACCAAGCTCAACGTACGCTTCTCGTCTTTCTGGACATTCTTTTACAGCTTGCTGAAACCACTTCTCTTTTTCTTTTTCATCTTCAGAGCACTTAGCGATGTATCGCATGGAAGCTGCTCGCTCTGGTTTCCATTGAGCTGTGGGCAAAGATAGATGACGTTTAAATTCCTTTATAGCTTTACCATATTGATAATTAAAGAATAACTCTCTAGCGTAATAGTAAGCATTACGGTCATTCATTGGGTCTTCGTGAACTGAAAGTTCAAGAAGCGGTAGGTATTGACCGCGAGACTTAGTGTCATCTGCTTTATGCCAAAGCCCTAATTCAATCCATTGTTCTTTAACTTCTAAACGGTCTGTGTATAAGCACTCATGCACGGGGTGTCGCCAACGGTATCCATGTCTAGAGTGAATCTTATCTCCCCCGAAAGTTAAACCAGGAGAACCATCTGGATTAAAGTTCCATGTGTAGTTGTATCTAACTCGGTTAACCCCTGGCTTTACCTTTTCCATCTCGGCACGCCAACCTGGGGCAAGCAGTTCATCCATATCTAAAGAGATGCACATATCAATATCATCTGGCAATAGAGCAAGGGCGGCGTTACGTGCATCATCAAAACGCCATGGCTTTACAGAGATACTAAATACGTTAATGCCAAGTTTTTTAGCCAAAGCTACTGTCTTATCTGTAGAACCAGTATCGGCTATGAGTAGGTAATCTGCTTCCTTACAGGAGTCATACCATCGTTTTACAAACTGTTCTTCATTGAGAGCTATGGTGTATACGGCTATTTTCATACGCTTATTGTACCCTTAAAAAGAAAAGCCCCACCAGTCCCTGGGGACGGTGGGGAGCTAATCTTATAAATTAAGCAATAGTTGCAAAGTCTACGCCACCGTAGATGGTTGAACCACCATCGTATGAGTAGAACTTTAGAACTGTCTTGTTTGTACCAGATGCGATAGTTGGAGCTGAGCCACCATCCCAAGTAATACCGTTAAAAGATACAGCGTTAGAAGCGCGGTTAGCAACTTCTACCTGCCAACGTGTTCCATATCCTGATGGCACACCAGTGAAGGTTACTGTTACAGCACCTACTGGGTTAGCAATACGGATAAATGAACCGTTTGTTGGGTTGATAGTTACTGAGCCTGTAGACGCTGAAAAAGTCTGAAGGCGACCTGTTACACCAACATTGATGTAAGCATCGTTAGACTGTGCCAATACTGTTGGCTGTGATGAAATTGCCATTACGACTTTGCCTTCTTTCCTTTTGTTGGAGCTTCGATTTCTTTAGTGTCTTCTTCAATAACCTCAGCATCAATGACGTTAGGGTCATCAAAGCTTGCACCATTCCAAAGAGCCTTAACTGCCGTACTCATTGGTGGATAGAAAACACCGTTTTCAAACGTCCACTTCTGAGCTGGTTGTGGGACCAGATTAGTGACATCAACGACGTCAAACAACTGGCCCATAACCCCAAGAGCATCTTCATTGTCGGCAACAATTACTTGTGCGACTTTAGTGCCATCAATTAATGCATATTTTGCCATTAGTTACTCCTTAGAGAACTGCCTTGTCAAACCAACGAACTAGTGCGTAACCATCTGCACCATTTCCGCCGAATGACCAGTAACCGTAATACTGGCAACCACCAAAGTCAACATCAACAATATCGCCTGCATCCATGTACAAGAGTTCCCATGTAACATCAAAGAACGCTGCGTTAGTTGGAGCAACTAGTGTCTGCCATGAGCCTGAAGTAGCGCCGACTGCACCTAGGAATGTGATTGTGTTAGTACCAGCAAAGATGATGTCGTATGGTGGACGGTCTTCACGGATAAGTGTGTTGTTCTGGTCTTTCCAACGAACTGTTGGACGAACGCGCTTAGCAAGACCAGGGAACTGGGAGCTAGTTACACCACCAGGAGCTGTTGTCAGACGAGCTGCAACACCTGGGAAGTATAGAGGGATACGTGGAAGGATTGGGAATGATTGCCAATCTGTAACCAACTTAGCGTTACCAGTATCTTGGATAGTTGCACGAAGAACGTTTGAACCGTAGAAACCACCCTGTGTTGAGAGAGCTAGGGTTGCGTTATATACAGGAGACCACTTGAAGTAGTCACTTGAAATAGCTTCGTAGTTAACTGCTGCCTGAGCTGCTGAGTGTGCAATAAGTCCTAGTGGGTCGTTACCATTGTTAGAGCTACCGCCACCACCGCCGCCACCAGTGTTCTGGATAGCGTCAAGTCCGCGAGCATAATAGTCGCCTGATGCAGTTGACTGGTTGTAAATGAAGTTTCCTCCACCCTTACCGCCGCCTGCTTTTCCACGACCAGGTGTTAGCTGTGATGTTGAGATGGTTGTCCATCCCGCTCCACCACCGCCACCACCAAGTGGTAGGCCTAGAGGTGAACCTGAGTTAAGGCCGTTAATAAACTGACCTTCACCACCGTCACCAGCAAAGCCAGGAATATTAGTGTTACCTGTACCAGAGTTAACTTGTGATGCACCACCGTGGAATCCACGGGCTGGGAATACGTTGTGTGTATTACCAAGTGTGCTACCAAAACCACCGTTTGGAGAGGTTGAGAATGAAGGTGTGTAAGAGATTGCGTTGTAGCCTGGGCCACCTGCGCCTGCTCCACCACCTGCAAGAGTCATGTAACTGTTAGAGCCGTAACCAGCGTGACCGCCGTTATTGCCTCCTTCGATACCCCACTGCCATGTAGTCATGTTGGAGTTATATGTACCTCCACCACCGCCACCTTCAGCAGTTACAAGAGCTGAGCTAACAATAGGTGTTGCTCCAGCTTCTCCAGCAAAGAAGTAGTTGACGTTATCAACTTCCTTATAAACTGTAGCTGTTGAACCAATTTCTAACTGTGGAGCTATAATATGGTATTCAATTGCGTTAGCTGTAGCGCTCTGTGCACCCTGGAAGTTCATAAGACCTAACTTCACAAATGCTGTGTTTACAGGAGCTGCTTGGTTTGTAATACCAACACGTACTGGGTAAGTAACGTTAGGCATCTGCTGTGTAAGAGTTGATACACCATTGAAGCCAATGTATGTATTGTTACCTTCAAAACGACTTAATGAGTTGTAATCTCTATCAAAGAACTCAAGGAACGCACGAACTGGGCGGTACTGCTGTGAAGTACCTCCACCAATTACGAACATAGAACCTGAGTACACAGTACCAGCTGTTGCCTTAACAAAGCGGTGTGATGTCTCAAGGTTACCTGTTGTAGAAGCTGTTGACATCATCATAGCTGTCTGTGCTTCACGGTATACAGGTGGGCGCCATGTAGTTGTAGTTCCACCAACTTCTAGCTGAACGTTGTCAATCCAGTAGTTAACAGATGGCTGCTGGAAGACGATTGTTGGGTGAATAAACTGAGGTGTTGAGCCCCAAGCATATTGACCGTTAGCAAGCGCTGAAGCAATTGCAGGTGTTGAGAATGTAGCTGAAAGACGGCGCCATCCTGTCTGACCAACAGTTACGTTAGAACCAAGCATCTGAACACCAGATGGGTTAGCAAATGAAAGAGATGTAGCTGAAAGAGGCGCGTTAGTAGCAAGGCTAAGACCAATTGAAGTACCAGCCACAGATGAAACAACTGTGTTTGACTGTATACCAGAACCTGTTACAGCCATACCAATCAAGATACCTGTTGCATCAGCAACGGTAATTGTTGTAGCACCGTTTGAGCCTGTAGCTGTAGTACCAAATGTACCACCGTAGTTTGTCAATGTAGCTGGTGTTGTCTGGCGTACAAAGAATCCGTTAGCCTGACCAGCATCAATTGAGTTAGTTGTACCTGAGTTAGAACCACCAAGGTATGAAGTGCTTGAGATAGCATTCCATGAAGCTCCAGAAGAACGAATCTGGAAGAGGATTGGTGTTGATGTGCTGATATTTACGTTAGTAGAGATATAAGCAGAGAATGTATATGACTGACCTGGGATGTATGGAACACCACCAAAGTTAGTTGCTGTCTGGGTACCGTTAGATGTTGTAGTTGAGTTAAGGTTTGAGAAGCTAACCCATGTAGGAGCACCAGCAGATGTTGATGAGCTTGTACCAGCAATAAGACCGTTGATACCAAAAGCACCAGTGTATGAGACTGTTATAGGCTCGCTTGCACGAGTCTGTGTAGCTCCAGCTGACATTGTAAGTGTTGTCAAGCTATCAACGCTAAGTACTGTTGTACCTGACGCAATACCTGTACCAACAAGGAACATTCCTGGGAAGATGTTAAGAGTGCTATCAACTGTTACAGATGTTGAAGTAAGAGTTAGTTGAGCTACTTTAGCGTATCCGCCAACCATTTCAGCAAGCTTTGTTGGAACACCTGCGTTTGTGATTGAGAATGAAGACAGCGCTGTACCAAACTGACGGATGTAGTTGTTAGTAAGGATAGCTGCTTCTTCAAGCTGAGCAACTTCTGGCTGCATAATGTTGTTAGATAGATTTTGGAAGAATGGTGAAGTTGCTACGCCAACAGTCTGAGTGTTATTTGTAATTTCACCTGAAGATACGTTGTAGAAGAACTGGTTTGCAGGACGTACTACGTTTTGAGCAGTATCAAACCGCAAAGGCGCTTGAATAGTACCAGCGTTAGCAACAGATACTGTAATGATGTTTCCTGAGATAGAAACAATCTGAGCGCTAGTACCTACGTTAGTACCCGCTACAAACATACCAGCAGCAAGGCCGTTAGCATTTGGATATACAGTGATTGAAGACTGACCTGAAATACCTGTACCTTGACGGAAGATAACCGCTGGGTCCCAACCGTTAATACCATAATCAAAATCTGTATTTGTTAAAAGGTTAAATACGGAAACAGTACCAAATGTAGTTGGAGTTCCGTTACCACCTGGAAGAGTTGACACAATGTCAGCTGTGCTATTTTGTGCTCCAAGCCCACCTTGACCACCTGCACCAATAGATACTTGGTAGGTTGTAAGAGGAGTAACAGTGAGGTTCTTGACGATTACTTGACCGCCACCGCCACCGCCACCAGCAACGTCACGAGAGCCGCCACCGCCGCCTCCACCGCCGCCGACGAGAATTACCTGAGCGCTAGTTACACCAGCAGGTGCAGTCCAGGTACCGCTGGCGGTAAATGACGCCTCGTTAATGAAAACGCGACCCGAATTGTCATTCGGGAAGACGATAAAGTCTTTACTTGAGGAAATTGCCATTGATAGTTACCTGTCCTTTTCCGTGGTTAATTAAGAAATCAATACGCCAGAAATTAAAACATCAACTGCTGAAGCAAGGTCTGCTACAACTGTGATTGTTTCTGCAGCGTTTAAAACTGTGCGAACGTCAAAATTTACAGTGCCGTTTGCTGGAACCTGTAAACCTGTGCAAAATGAAAAACCGCCCATTGTTACTGTTGCGGTACGTGTTGCTGCTGTTTTGTTAGACAAAATAACATTTGTCACAATAGCAGTGTTTGATGCAGGAACTGCGTATGCTGAGGCATCGGTTAGCCCAGCAGTCACAGCTTTAAATCGGGTTACTGTAGTTGGCATTATGCTAGGACTCCAATGTAAGCTAGGGTGGTTAAATTAGCGGACTCTGCAGCAATTGCAGCGACCTTGTTATTTCCCGCAGTGTTAACTGCAGAAACCTGTGTTGTGCCTGCAGCATTAACAGCAGTTACCTGTGTTGTACCAGCAGTGGTGATTGCTGTTACGCGGTCCGCGGTTGCAGCAACAATGTCGTTAACCCCAAGTAGGGTGCCTAAAGTTTCAAGTGACTTAGATACATAGATTAAATCTTGAGCTGTATAAGTAGCAGCTGCAAGGCTTGCTGTAATTTCCGACTTAACGCCGTCAATCTGCGTACTAAGGGAGCTGTAATCGGGCATTGATATTACCTACCTTCCGAGGTTATTAAAAGTGTAGCATTTTTAAAGCATTTGAAATCGTAAACTTTGAACATTATGCTTGAGCCTCAATCCATGAGACACGAGCTGAGATATTAGAGGAACCAGTACCAATATTGGTAGCCGTTAAGACTAAAAGGTCTGGTCCGTTAGGGTATGAAGGGCTTGAGATGTTTCCGTCACCTGAAATGATGGAGTTACCAAGGTCTCGGACGGTACGAAGGTCATAGTTAGAGACGTTGTAGTTGGTTCCACCACCACCGTTTTCAGTGAAGAATGAGGCTACAGAGTCGCCACCAATAACGCGACCAGAGGCTGCCTGGACGTTACCTGCACCAGGGCCTGAGTTATCAAAGTATACAACCTGAGCCAAAGAACCAGAGCCCACAAGGTCACGGCTCCAATCATCAGGAAGTCCTGTAAAACCAGTACGTGGGATAAAGTTTATTGTTCCAGATACTGTTCCTGAGTTAGCCACAGATAAGGTGACAACGTTTGCTGATACAGTAGCAATCTGAGCATTAGCTCCAATACCAGAACCTGTTACTAACATGCCTGGGATAATACCTGTAAGTCCAGTTGTATCATTAATAGTGATTATGTTAGTACCAGATGTTCCCGTTACAGATGTACGTGTTGTAGTAAGAGTAGCTGCTGAGTAACTGCTGTAAGTAACAGATGATGGGTTCAAAATTCCATCAATACGGAACTGTCCGTTAGTAGAAACACCGATAGAGTTAAGCTGAAGCTGCATGCGGTTTACAAGTTCACGGATACCGAAGTTACGAGCAATAGCGTTATCTACAGAGGGTGCTAAACGAATAGCAATCAACGGGCGAGTAACACCAGCTGCTACTGAAAGAAGCTTGGTCATACCACCAGTAAAGATGAAGTTAGCATCGTTATCAAAACGACCATCCATAATTACTGAAGAACCCCAGTGGCTGATGATTGGTGCACAGTTTTGAGTAATTGATTGAACCGCAACTTGAGCGTCTGCACCAACACCTGTAAGAGATGAGTCTGGAGTAAAGACTACTGGACTTAGTGTTCCGCTATATGTAAACGCTGTGTCTGGGTAAATCTGTGTAATAGACGCACGACGTTGAGCAAGATTAATCTTGTATCCGCCAGGTGTTGCGTTGTATGCATCAATAGATGTGTAGCGCATAATTTCGCAGTTCACTGCATCACGCACATAAATAAAACCAGCAGGTGGTAATGTGCTAGCGTCTTCTACCCAAAGAGATAGGTCGTTAGCACCAAGCTGAGAACCAAGAGTTCCAGCAGCACCAGCAATCATCTTAGTAAAGTTTGAAGGGTCGTTAGCTACTTCGTAGCGAGCAGGCAAGTTACCCGAACGCTGGTATGCAGCGTTGTTAACGTTGTTTTGCGGCATACGGTGACACCAGTAAATCTTTCCATTAGGTCCGCGCATACCAAAACGAATAGTTCCAGCACCGTACCATGTGTAGTCGATGTAAACCATCTGCATACGACCCATGTCAAGCTTATAACCTGAAGGACCTGTGCCATCAAATTTATCTACGTTCCAAAGTTCTTGAGCAGTACGTTCGTTCTGTGTAATAAGGAAACGAGTACGAACACCACTAGCACCGCGATAAGCAGGGGAGATGTTCATCGAAGTATCATTGTTAACAGAAATAATTCTATAGCTAGAACCTTTCACAACAATTGTCTGTCCTGCTGTTAATTGTTTGCGGAACTGTGTGTTAAGTCCAGTAACAAAGCTTGAGTTCTTAGTTACGTTAACTCGACCAATACCTTCTTTTTCTGAGTGACGACGGCACACGTACATTTTCTGTCCGTCATACTCAAAGTAAAATCCGTTTTGCTCATCATAGATACCGCAACGAGTAACAGCTCCATACCATTTACGAGCGTGAACGTATACGTTATTTCCTGCTGGATTTTGGTCAACTGTAGGTAATGTCTGTGTAAGAGTTACTGCAAATTCAAAAGTATTAACATCAACAATTCGCGTAATAGTAATATCGCTACCGTTGTATGGGTTATAAGAAAAACGGGTTTTAACACCTTCAATATCAATCTTAACGCCCGCCTGCATACCATGGTCTTGTACAGTTTTTACTGTAACAATTGCAGGTCCTACGGAACCACCATTAATTACCATGTTTTCAACATCGTATACAGGAGTTAACTGTGCACCTGTTGAGAACTGAATACCTTTACCTGACTGATAACGGAAGTAACGGCGAGTCTGACGGATTACTTGAGAACCCATTGAGTTAGTTGCGGTAGAGATAGAAACACCGCCATCAAACGGACGATGAACAACATAACCATCGCCCTTAGTAAAAATGAGAGAGGTTGTTGGAACTGATACAGCAGACTGCTGACGAGACAACTGGAATTCTAAGCTTGTCTGAGTAGCCACTTTAGTTACTTGCCAGTTACCATCAAAGCTGTTTGTACCAGATACCACAATAAGGTTTCCTGGAAATACGCCGTGAGGCTGGTCAAAAGTAACTGTTACTGTTGAAACTGGAGCGGCGCCATCTATAGAGGCTCTCCAACGATTAAGTGTATTAACGCCACCAATTGGGAAGTTACCGCCAGGGATGTGAGCGCCATCAAAGATGTCTCCACCATAAACAGTTGTAAGAGTTCCAGATTGAATATCACCCGATACAGCTCCACGAGCTGTGTACTGGAAGCTAGTTGTTGAAGGAATAGCTGTTACAAGAGAGGTACCTTCTGCAAGGTAGTTAAGTGTTTCCTGAACAGAAACAATCTGTCCTGCAGATAGACCGTGAGGAAGAGCGGTTGTTACTGTAATAGTTGAACGTGGTCGAACTCCATCACCATTTACTGTAACAACGTCAAATGAGTTACCGCCAGTACCCTTTGCAAAAAATGAAGGATAACCGTTAGCTAAGAATAATGATTCCCACTTAGATGGCTGTACTGAGTATTCAAAGTCAGTATCCATAAGGGATTGTGGAGTTGATGTACGAAGCTTCTGAGCTCCGTCAATGAAGGTGTCATCAAATGTAACTTTTTGGTTTTCATCATCAAGAATAATTTGTAGAACGTCACCAGTTGTCATGCCTGTGGTGTCACAGCCAGAGCCTGTTAATGTGATAGTAGTTTTGTAGACGTTTTCAGCAGAGGTGTTTGAGATATTGTAACTTGGATAAATGTAATCTACAGTGGCTGTTAATGTTGGGTCAGAGAAGTTAAATAGGACTTTGTTAGACGCTGAGTTGACAATGAGGAAGATGTGCTTCTCTTGAATATAACGATTAATAGTAATCGTCTTAGTAGTCGGATTAAATACATACTCCTCAGGAGCAATATTACGTGACATTAATTTACCTTCCTAGATTAACGCTATTGGTGGAATAACGGTTGATATAACTGAGGTTGTTCTAGTCTGTGAATAACGAGGGAAGAAAATGCCAAGTTCTAATTGAGCATCTAATACCAGTTGTTCACCACGACCACCATCACCTGCTGGGCCTACCGTACCAGTTGGTCCACGAAGTCCAGTTGGGCCTGTTGCACCAGTGGGACCAGTATCTCCGTTAACACCGATGGTTCCGTTAGAACCAGCGGGTCCTGTTGGACCCTGGATACCACTAGCATATGATAGCGCATTCCATAACCCTACGCCGTTGCCAACTTTAAATCTTCCAGTGTCAAGTTCAAGACCAAGTTCACCTTCTGCAAGAAGAGGGTTTGCCGACGTCCATTGAGATGCAGTGCCGCGTCGGAACTGTACTTTAATTGCCATTAACCGTTAACTCCTCCGCTATCGATAGTGTCAGTTCCACCATAATTGCTTGTTGGACTGCCAGCATCTACGTTTAATAGTGTAATGCCTGTAGGGCCTGTTGGACCTAGTAAACCTTGATTTCCTGTTGGACCTGTAACACCTGTTGGACCTGTAACACCTGTAGGTCCTTGCAAACCTGTTAAACCTTGAGCACCTGTTGGACCTGTAGGTCCGATTGCCGCAGCAACAAGTGGAATCCAGTTTCCAACATCTCCAAGCGGATTAATTCCCGCTGTTGATTGTGAATTAATTCTTACATATGTACCCTTTAAAGTTGGGGTGTCATAGAAAACTGCTTGTCCAACTCCATAGGCAATACCACTTTGCCATGTTCCAATAACTGTAAATGGTTGTGGACCAGTATTACCAGTCGGACCTGTTACACCTTGAATACCCTGAGCACCTGTAGCGCCTGTCGCACCAGTTAAACCGATGGAACCTGTAGCACCAGTTGGTCCAACAATATTTCCAGCGTTAACCCATGCAGTTCCTTGCCATACATACAGTTGACCAAGAACTAGATAGCCATCACCTGTTGCGTTTCCAGATGGTCGTGCAGCAAGAAGTTCCGCATATGAATTGTAAGAACCTTTGAGAGATAAACCCGCACCTGTTTGACCAGTAGGTCCAGTTGGTCCTGGGACTGTTGATGTTGGACCAGTGATACCTTGAGCACCTGTAGGTCCAAGTGCACCTTGCGGACCTGTTGGTCCAAGCGCACCAGTAGCACCTACAAGACCTTGAATACCTTGTGAACCTTGTGCACCAGTTGGTCCTTGAATACCTTGAGAACCAGTTGGGCCAACTGCACCTTGTGAACCTGTTGGACCAGTTGGACCTTGAATATAACCAGCGTTAATCCACGCATAACCAGCCCAGATGTATAGGTAACCATTAACTAGGTAACCATCACCTGCTGCACCAAATGGATGTGCGGAAGTCAACGCCGCATAAGAATCGTAGTAACCAACAATAACAACGCCAGTACCCTGAGGACCAGTGTTACCAGTTGCACCAGTAGGGCCAGCTACGCCAGTTGCGCCAACAGCGCCAGCCGCTCCAGCAACACCTTGAATACCTTGTGGACCCTGTGCACCAGTTGGACCAATAGCTCCTGGAAGACCTGCAGTACCCGCAGAACCTGTTGGACCTGTAGCACCAACAGCACCAGCGGCACCAGTAGGGCCAGTAGCACCAACTGCTCCTGTAGGACCAGCAACTGTAGATGCTGCTCCTGTTGCTCCTGTAGGACCTGTTGCTCCAACTGGACCAGCGGCTGTTACATTAATTGTTCCAATTAAGTTAGCACTGTTTTGTGATGCATAGTAAAGAGTTGATGGACCATCAAATGGGATATCCCAAACAATGCTTCCGCTTGCAGTTCCATTTCCTGTTACACCATTTGTGTAAAGGTTACCTGGGCTATATGCACCAGCAGTTGTTTGAATAAAGAATGGTTGACCCGCAGACGACACGTCAAAGCGATAACGAATACCGCGGATAACAGTAAGAGTTGGATTTGATAATCCATTGATTACATAGTTTGTAGTTCCATTTGCAGTAATAACAAATGTGATACCACCAGAAATACCTGTAGGACCTGTAGGACCGACAACAGTTGATGCTGCGCCAGTAGCGCCAGTAGCACCTGTTGGACCTAATGGACCAGTTGCACCAATGTCACCAAAGTTACCTGTTAATCCAAGAACCCAAGAACTATATGGAGTTCCAATTGCACCGTCTAGCGCATCAACAGCAATTGTTAAGCTAGTTCCAGCAACAGATATAACACCTTCCATCCAAGTATTAGTAGTTGCTGTCGCAATAATTCTTGCTCGTTGTCCAGTAACAAATGCGTGATTAGTTGTGTTTAAAGTAAATACTTTATTTCCGCCAGTAATAGTTACTGCGGAAGAAGAGGTCACTCCACTATATCCAGGACCCTGTGGACCTGTTACAGATGGTCCTGTTGCACCAGTAGAACCAGTTGGACCTATTAAACCAGAGAAACCTTGAGCACCTTGAGGACCAGTGTCACCTCGTGCACCTGTTGGGCCAACAGCGCCAGTAGCACCTGTTGCACCTGCAATACCAGAAACACCTTGTGTACCTTGTGGTCCTGTAGGACCAGCAACACCAGTAGGTCCTGTTGAACCAGTTGGACCCGCTGCACCAGTGGGGCCTTCTAGGTTACCTACATTTTGCCATGAAGATGTTTGGGGATTCCAAACACAAAGGTTTCCATTAGCAAGAAGATAAGCATCACCAGGTTGACCGACTGGGACTGCTGTTTGAAGCGCTGTTAAGTTAGCGTACTCGCCTTTGATTGTTACTGCTTGACCAGCGGCTCCTGTTGCACCTGTTGGTCCTTGCAAACCTGAAATACCCTGTGCACCAGTTGGACCTGTTGCACCAGCATTACCTTGTAAACCAGAAAAACCACGAGGACCAGTTGCTCCAGTTGCTCCAGTTGCTCCAGCACCAGTAGGGCCAACAGCTCCAGCGGGACCTGTTGGTCCAGTTGCGCCTGCTGCACCTGCGGGACCTGTTGGTCCAGTTACACTAGTGCCACCTGTTGCTCCTGTTGAGCCTGTGGTTCCAGTTGCGGGTACGTACCAGTTCGAATCGTCTGGTCCAATGACGGTAATTGGCATAGTCTTAGTCCACCGTTACCTGTTGAGTTACGAACACTTGACCTCGCAAAAAAGTTCTCTCAAAGGTTGCATCTGTTGTAGATGTAGCCTGTAAATCCCAAAAAGCTCGTGCTGGCAAATATTTTGTATTGCTGTTTGTCATGGTCAGCTTAATTTTGCCTGTTGCAGCATCTAAAATTGTAACATTGAAGGTGCCATATAAAGAGGGTGAATTCGGATATGTACGAATTTGAGCCTTCCAGACTAACCCCGTAATATTAAAATCAAAGTTAACTTGGCGTTCAAATGAGTCGCCTTGGTACATCTGTATGTCATATACCTCTACAGCGCTTGGGGTAGGGGTTCTTCCCATTAGGTCATTATTAAGGTAAACCCGCTCTGGCTTACGGCTATCGTCAATTTCTTGTGATAGGTATACAGGAACAAATTTATTAGTTAGGCGGCTAACACGACGAAGTGTGCCGACCTGAATTCTCCAGAGGCCAATGTTTAGCTGTTGGCATAGCTGTCGGTACTGTTCCCAACGTTGATTGATTGTATTAGTCAGCTGCTCGTAACGTTGGTTACGTGGGATGACAACCCCATCTGGAGCGCTAATGTTAATGTCAAAAGAGGCGTCAGTAGCAAGAGCCCATAAGGCTTCAATTACAGCCAGGATAGCAACTGGGTACTCTTCAACAGGTGGAAGCTTTGCAAGAGACATGTTGCTTCCGTATGAATCAGTTCTTTCGTGCAAATGTTGGGTTACAGCAGTATTAATAAAAGTTTCAATATCTGCGTCTGTAAAATAACGATAAGAAGTTCCAGCAACAAATAGGGTTTCAGATGCTGTAAGCGCATACCTAAAATGAAGCATGCCTTTATCTTTTTCTAATTTGTATCCGCTTCCAGATAGAATAGCGGCATTGTTGACAGACACATATAGTGTGTAAGGGTCAATAGGTTTTTCTTTTAAATAAAAGTCTTTAGTGGAACCATCGCCAGTAACGGAAAAGGTAAACATCTTGGGCATGTCACCGAGTTCTAGTCGTACTCGAGAGACCAAATCTGCCATTGAAGCCATTTAATCCACCCCTCACACTAGCTAGTACATAGTGTCAGTAATTAGTAATAAATTCTGTATAAACGAAGAAGCGGGCATCAATGTGCCCGCCGCTACGCCAAATATAAAAGTTTAGATAACTCCAGCTAGATAGCCTTTTTCTTCAAGGTGCTGAGCAACTTGACGAGATACCTTGTACTTCTGTCCAGCTTTAAAACTAAAATAATTTCCTGCACCTAGAGTCATTTGTTCAATGTCCTCTACAACACGAATAAGAACTTTATCCTCATCCGCTGAACCTACAACTGTTGGTTCATCAATGATGACAGTTGCGCGGTTTGGTTGTGTTGCATCAATTACTTCTGTTTCAAGCTTAATTTGTGCGGCTGCGGTTGCCATAGACATCTCACCAGCGCGTTCCTGCATAGCATCTAGATTGTCTGCAATCTGAGCTTCACGAGCACGTCCTGTGACGTCTGTTGGTTTTGCTTTACTTGCCATTTGTATCCTCCGATTGAATGTCTGTTAAGTGGTGCTTTGGGGGTGGAGTTTTATCCCCACCCCCTCAGCGGGTTAAACTAATTAGTTGGTTTCTGCAATGATTACAGACTGGTCAGTAATTAGACCAAGACCGAAGATTGAGTACCAAGCAAGAGCGTGCTCACGACCGAAGTCCAAGATACCGCCATCGCGTAGTTCAACAGGAAGTGAGATTGCGTGTCCGAATGCGTTATCTCCAATGAAGATAGCTGCATAGCGGTCAGAACCACCGTTACCTGTCTTTGTTGCAGGAGTTGTGTATCCTCCACCAGCTACTACTGTTGGGTTAGCAACAGTTGTATCAGCTGAGTAAGAAGAACCAGCGCCGCCAGCAACCTTAAGAACCTGAGTTGTTTCAATGAATACGCAATCGTATAGACGACCGATTTCACCAAGCATGAAGTTACCTGGAGCAGCGTACTTTGTGACTTCAATAAATTCTGGATTATCACGAAGTTTACGGCTCTGGTGGGGGTGAACAAACGCCACGTAGGTTTCGCCAAGACGTGGGATGTTCTTTGTGCTTAGGGTCTCTACTGCATCCTTGACTGTATGAGGTGTCAAGTAGTAGGTACCTGTCATAGCAGCACGGTTAGCAGCGGTTGTACCATCTGCATACCAGTTGTTTACTGCTGTGAGTGATGAGCGGTCTTCACCGTAAATGGTTGAAGTTGCTGCGTATAGTGTGTCGCGTGATAGCTGGTCTAGATAGATAGCCATGTTACGACCAAGAAGACGTGAGGCTGAAGCCATTACGTCATCGAATGAAGCATTAAGCAATAGCTCTGAAACAGCAAGAGCATATCCATGCTCTGATACTGTGATTGAGAACTGCTGTGCTGTTAGTGCGTTAGTCTGCATACGCACGCCTTCTACGAGTGAACCCGCAAAGCCGAGGTTGTTGTAACGCATAAAGTTAATCTGAAGACCAGGAGCAACTCCTAGTTCAGTCTTCTTTACTGCAAACTGCTCAAAGCGCAAGATTGGCATGGCCTGGAAAAGAATTTCCTTTGACCAAATTGTCTGAATCGCTTGAGTCAGCTGTGTATTTGTACCTGAGTACGCTGTAGGTGCTGCGGCAAGATTGCCTGTACCTGTAATACCTGATGCCATTTAGCTATGACTCCTTAGTTGAATTTGGGTTTTGGTGGGATTAACCGAACAGCCCCGAAGACTTGCCTTGAGCTTTTGGACTCAATAGCTTGCTTCTGTATTTTGCGTAATCGTTCATCGACATGGTTGAGATATCCTCAGCCGTAAAGTTACGTTGCTCCATATTAGTTTCCAGTGGTCCAGCTGGGGGCGTGGTTACCCGTGTCCCCGTCATTTCTTTTCTAGCGTTCTGCATAGCAGATTGCGCCGATTCAAGAATTTTTGCAGAACGTTCTCTTAAACCTTCAATACTTGAATCTAATTCTTCACGGTTGTTACCGCTAATTAGGTCAAGTAGTTCAGGAATAATGTTATCACGTTCTGCCTCTACACGTTGTGTACGGTAGCTCTGTAAATCAGCAAAAGACTTTTCGCGTTCCAGAAGAGCAAAGGCTCGTTCGCGCTCTTGGCGCTCACGCTCCAACTGCTCCTGCCACTCTGATTCTTTTTGCTTAAGTAAAGAACGAACATCTAAATCACTTTCAAGAGCTTCTTTTTCTGCTGCTGCTCGTGCTGCTTCTTCTGCTGCACGTGCTGCTGCTGCTTCTTCACGCTCACGCTTAAGTAAATCTAGTTCTTCCTTTAACTTATCAATCTGAGGATAGAGTTTTTCTTTCTCTTGGCTACGAACTTTTGCCAAGTCATCTTCCGTATAAAACTTGGAAGTTGCCTTAGTAGTAGGTGCGTCAGCGACAACTGCGTTGTCTGACGACTGCGCTACAACTGGAACTACTCCTGCTTCGACCGCAAAGGCCTCGGCGTTTACTTCTGCTGTTTCCATTTTTGCTTCCTTACATCCTAGGGGTCGTTGTCCGAATTAATAACACATATGACCAAACGTTGTTTATATTCTGTCCTTTCAGCACGAAAATGTCAGGTTAAACGACTATTTTTCGTACTCTTCTGGAACGCGCCTCTGAGGGAGGACTGTTCCATAAGCTTCTGTTACTAGCTTGTTGCGGAGGTCGGCTTCACCCATGTCCGCGGCTGCTAGTGCGCCATCTATTGTTGGTGGTAATACAGCAGGAGCGCCTGGTTTACCAGTTGCGCTTGGGGCGCCTGGGGCACCACCAGTTTCTGGATTTGGCATAGTTCCTGTTAATTCTGCAATTTCTTGTTCAATTTGAGTTTGTAACAACTTAAGCGCTCCGTCAGCGGTAGCGTCATCAAGAAGTTCTTGACGAATCTCATTAAGTTTTGCAGCGGGAAATTCTTCTCCAAGAGTTCTAAGTGCGCCTTCTTTAGACTCAAGACCAAGAGAAAGCATAGATTGAACTTCATTAAGAGCAATCAACTTATCTAATGGCAGAGGCTGTGGGAAATGTACATATGAAAGGTATGTGATGGGGTCATTAGGGTCTAGTTGAGCAACTTGTCCCTTTTTCAACTTAACATCTGTATCAGGGCTCCAAGTAAAGGTCTCTGGCTCTTTAACTGCAAGGCTACGTAGGATTAACTCATTAACCCGCTCTAGGCCACGTGCATACTGAATAATCTTCTGGTGATAGCGGTTCATCAAAGGCTGGAACTGGATAGATAAAGCAACGCCTGATGTGTTAGAGATAGGCTGTGCCTGACCAAGAGCGGTCTCAGGAATACCAATCATTTCGTGCATAGACTTCTTGAGCATAGCTAAGAACTCCATAGCACCCTTAAGGCCCTGTGCTCCGCCTTCTAGGTTCTCTACTCTTGCGTCTTTTGGTAGACCACCCCAGACTTTGTTAGCGCCTTTTTCAAGCTGAGAAGCCTTAGCACCGATGATGACCGTGACGGGCGCAGCATGGTAGTTAACGATGTCAGCGATATCAGTAGCAGTTTCATTATAAGTACGATTGATATTAATAACGTCGTGACAATCAGAGAGACCCCAAGGAGAACCACTAATACGAATATTAGGGATATGAATAATGGGAATAGTGCCAAGCGGGTTAGGGCGAGAATCAATAAGTTCATCGTTGATGTATTCCTCAATCACATCTTCTGTAAGAATTTCAGTGTAAGTAAATACCTGACGTGTACCTTCAAGAGATGTGCCCCAAAAACGGTACTTTAATTTAAAACGTATTAAACGTTCGCGGTCATGCGGGTGAAACTCTGGGAAACAAAAAGACGCGTTAAGTGGAAGGATGCGTACGCGACCTGGATGTTGCATTCCTGAAGGGTCTGTCCAAGGCTCTTCGTAAGCAACCTTAACAAAACAGTCTCCAGATACAGCGCCTTGCTGACCCATTTCCCACAATACTGTAGCTTTATTGTTATCTACTTCCCATACTCTTTCAAGAAGGTCAGGAACAATAGCTTCAGTTTCTTTTGGTGAGCGAAAGTTAACACCCTTACCAAAAGTAAAGTTAATAATAAAATCTGAAAAAGCTCGGAAATAGTTAAGAACTAATTGTGATTCGCCTACTTGACGGCGGTAAGAATAGTGATGACCAAGATACATGGCCCAGTTAAGAGAATAGCGATTAAGACGAGGGCCGTGAACTTCGAACTCTTCATCTGCTAATTCCACCAATCCAAGGGGAGAGATAGATATTGTAAGGTCGCTAGATGCAGCCCTGTATGAGGGAGGCGAAAAATCAATACCGCTCAAAACTCACCTGTTTCTAACTTAAGAGGCGCTAAGAATACCACGAATAGTAAGTTTAGCTAAAGCGCTTTTTGCTTAAAACTTTTTTAGCAACTGGCTTAGTAACCTTCTTTTTTTCTGACTCTTCTTTTTTCTCTAATGCTTCGTGTGCGTAATCTCTAAAACGGGGGTCTACCTCTTTTTTAGATTTAACGTATTGACCACCCATTTGATTATATCTGGCATGAATCCAGTGACCACGGGCGGGAGAGTTTTTAGAAAACTTTGTTCCTGCTTGAGCAGTAATCATGTTCCAAAGTTTAGGATTAGCGGCTTCCCGATTTTCCTTTTCTTTTACTTCTTTACCTCTAATTAATGCCATATCAAATCCTTTTATAAATAAGGAACCTACCCCCGCCAGGTATGTTAAACGCCTGTAGAAAAACGGGGGTAGGAAACCTAATTAATCGTTTACGACT
>Ga0222712_10000387_pt1 | contig 59964 bp, 51 predicted proteins | sample C33_657DmetaG_FD_165043 | JGI IMG/M metagenome (GOLD analysis project Ga0222712, IMG submission 165043) | Estuarine water microbial communities from San Francisco Bay, California, United States - C33_657D | ecosystem: Environmental > Aquatic > Marine > Unclassified | place: USA: California... | reverse complement strand
GTGAGATGTTCTATAAGAAATCAGAACCACATAAAGCTTCTGTTACGGGTGATACTGTAGGAGATCCATTTAAAGATACCTCTGGCCCTTCAATGAATATATTAATCAAATTGATGAGTATTGTGAGTCTGGTGATAGCACCTACCCTTGCGATTATTCATCACGACAAAATAGAAGCTAACAGAAAGGCTCAAATAGAGAATTTGCAAAAAATAAGTGCTTCTAAAGAGACTATTAAATAACTAATTCCCCACCTCTACTCCATGTAAAAAGTGAGCTATATTATGAAAGCCCGGATTTAATCCGGGCTTTTTTATGTAGTAAACTGTCGATTTTTGCTAAAATCTAGCTCCTCCGTCATTGGTAACTTCCGATGAGCTGGGATCAGAATAGCTTAGCTGGGTGATATCAATGATAACCCAAACAGGACTATTTCATCAAGTTGAAAAATCGTTCATAGATTCACCCCTTCAAAGCAAATTCGCCATCTCACCCTGGATCTTATTATAAGGGCATTCAAAATTTATTTACCATGATAAAGTTGGAAAGAGATCTTAAAGTAGGGAGATTTTAAGGGGTATCTATTTCAGATTTAAATCAAATCAATCGCTCAAAAATTCTCCCCATTTACATATTTAAATTTAATATATTCAAATAAAACCACAATTATCCTTTACTCAATTTGGAGCAAAAATAGATTCAGCCCAATAATAATTTAGCCTGATCCCGATAAAATTTGGAAGAAAATGACCCTACTATTTATATGTCATTATAACAGTCTTGAACTATTAAAATAGTTGATTCATTTAAAAGTCATTAGAGTACCCTTAGATCCAATCACTTTAATTTTGACCAGATTGGTATGATCGTAACAAAATATTTCAAATTTTAAGATTTTATTGGCTGAATACATTGAATTTTAATTAATAAATGATTTATACGATATTTAATTTCCAGTAAATCCTATATAAGACTTATAATCAATTAATTATGTAAATTAAATAATCAATTAACTGAAAAATGAGTTAGTCATCGTTATAGCGATACTAAGCAGTTAACAATAGTAGAAATATTCTATTTTTTTAGTTTAATTAAATATTATAATATTTTTATAATCAGTTAGTTATATTAAAATTTAAATACTAATAATAATAGTTGAGCTTAAAAATGGTATTTTTAGATCAAAATGGCTGATTACTAAAAATAATAGTAGGACTTTAGAGAAGTTTAAATTTCAAATTTGACAAGATCTACTTAACTTGCTTAAAATCTCCTACATTGAAAAAGATCATCTCCCCTTTCACAACGGCTAAATTTTGTATTTCTATTTTACTGACAATATTGCTTATCTCCTGCTCTAGTCCAAAGGAACTTGAATACAGAGAGATCAGGAATTTCAAGGTGGATAAATTAGGATTAAAGACCAGTACCCTAAAAACTGATCTAGTTTTTTTTAACCCAAACAACTTTGGGTTGCAATTAAAAAAATTCGACCTAGATGTTTTTGTTGACAATAATTTTCTAGGACATACCACTAATGACCAACTAGTTGCTATTCCGAAAAAGTCAGAATTTGCCATCCCAGTTAAAATGGATGTCGAGATGAAGAACCTAGTAAAGAATGGTTTTAATGCGCTGGTCAATAAAGAAGTTACCCTAAAGGTAGTAGGAACAATCAGAGCTGGAAATGGAACCATTTCAAAGAATTTTCCAATTAACTACGAAATGAAGCAAAATTTATCCTTATTCTAGGGCATAAAAAAACACCCCAGCGGGGTGTTTTTTACCATATTTCTTACTGAATTAAATTCTAGGGTAACTGCGTAGTAGGTGCAGCAGTCTTCTCTGCCGGCTTTTTACAGCATTTAGGTAATTTTGCATAAGAAGTCTCTTCCGCAGTAATATCATCAGCATCATAACCAACATTGGCAATAGCTGTTTTCACCCGCTCAATGTCGTTCCGGTCTGTTAAAAAACTCACCGTAGTGGTCTTTTTCTTGTAGTCCACTTTCACCGAAACAATACCTGGTTCACGACTCATATACTTTTCTATCCTATCCTTACACATTTCACACTGCACCGAAGGGGTATTAATCACTACTTTTTGAGTTGCTTTTTGTTGAGCAGTTGCTATAGAAACAAGTCCTACAAGTGCTAACAAGGTCAATTGTATAGATTTCATAATATTTAGTTTGAATGAATATTTATTTAAAGTTATCAAATTACGTTCCAATTAGCTGGATCCTGGCGCCAATTTAACAAAGTTTTTTCCTGCTCTGCACTGACAATACCCTTTTCTACCGCTAATTCAATTAATGTATTATAATTGGTAAGGGTAATAAAGGGAACACCTGCTGCTGAAAACGCTTTATCGGCTAAATCAAAGCCATAGGTAAAAATGGCTACCATACCGATTACTTCTACACCTGCCTTCCTCAGAACATCCACTACTTCCAAGCTACTTTTACCGGTAGAAATCAGATCCTCAATCACTACTACCTTAGCCCCTTTTTCATATACCCCCTCTATTTGATTGCCCATTCCGTGTTCTTTTGGCTTTGGGCGGACATAGATATAGGGCAATTTTAGCTGATCGGCTACCATTGCACCCCAAGGAATACCAGCAGTACCTACTCCTGCTAAAAGATCTGCTTCAGGAAATTTCTCAAATACTACATTACACATTTCACTTTTAATAAAATCTCTACTAAAGGGAAATGATAATACTTTACGATTATCACAATAAATAGGACTTTTCCAACCACTTGCCCATGTAAATGGTTGTTGCGGACTCAATTTAATTGCATTAATTTGTAGTAGCTTTTCAGCGGTAGCTTTTTCATTTATCATACTGCAAATTAATAAAAAAAGCCATTGAACTTTAGCTTTTCCAATTTGCCCATCAATCGTTAAAGAAATTGACTAGGGTGAATCATTCAAAAGCTCAACTTTAAATTAGATAGCTATGTACATAAAAATTTACTTTGATGATAAACCAGTCTATCTATGTAATGAAATTGATCCAGAAATTCAAGAAATACTTCACCACCCAGAGGCAATTTTTATTGATGAAATATCCAGTCCAGCCATTAAATCATTATTACATGAAATTAAAAAAGAGACCTTTCATGCTGGGGTATTAATCCATTCCAACTTAGAGGAGCTGAAAAAAGTATTTTTTAAGCAGTTTGACACAATAGAAGCTGCAGGAGGTATCGTACAAAACGACCAAGATCAAATCCTCTTTATTTTCCGACTTAACAAATGGGACCTGCCAAAAGGAAAGGTAGAAAAGGGAGAAAATTATGAACAGGCTGCCATTCGAGAAGTAGAAGAAGAAACTGGAGTAAGGAATTTGCAATTAAATAATAAGATTAGCTGTACTTACCATACCTATTCAGCTTTTGGAAAAAATTTTTTAAAAACTACGCATTGGTTTCATATGAACTGTAAGGGAGCTCAAACCCTAGTTCCACAAATAGAAGAAAATATAACGGAGCTAAAGTGGCTAAATTCAAACGAAATAGATATACCGCTTGAAAACACCTATTCATCGATAAGAGATATAATTGGAAAATTTATGAAGCCTGATTAATCAAATAGTTAATCCTCAAAAAGTAGGGTAAAGGAATTTGCAATTATAGTTGTTTAGATGCCCTCGAATAAAAAGTGCTAGAAATTTGAATTATCAGCCGTTAAAAAAGCAATCCGCCGCGGCGAGGGCACTCCCTTTAAGGTAGCACAGTATTTTAATTTTGTAGTAATAGATACTTAATCCTTTGTTTGACGCCCTCGAATAAAAAGTGCTAGAAATTTGAATTATCAGCCGTTAAAAAATCAAGGCTGTCTGAGCCAGTATGCCCATTGAAGTAAAATACTCTTCCGGCGAGTTCCTTGATTTTAGGCTGATAATTCAAATTTCAGCCTTTTTATTCGCAGGCTTGATTTTTTTTGTTACTTTTTTGCATCAAGGCAAAAAAGTAAAAGCACTCTATTCCGAAAGGAAATTCAAGACTAATGTAACTGACTCCTAAAATAAGCAAGAAGAATTGTAAGGAAATAAATTAACTGGTAGTTTTTGATCGATCAATTTTAATCAAAAGCTTCACCGAATAATCGCTTAAGCCTTTAAGAAAACCAACTAAATACCTTTCAAAATAGAATCATTCACTACTTTAGGCAAAAATTGAGAAACATCTCCCCCATTTTTTAAAACATCTCTAACGAGTGTAGAAGCTACAGAAGTATACTGAGGTAAACAGGTTAAAAAAATAGTTTCAATATGACCATCGATACTTCTATTCATATCTGCAATCGCCTTTTCGTATTCAAAGTCATTAACGTATCGAATACCCCTTAAAATAAAATTAGCCCCTACACTTTTACAGCAATTAACTGTCAAACCTTCATACACAACAGCTGAAACTCTTGGCTCATCCTTATAAATTTCTAATAACCAGTTCAACCGTCTTTCTTCAGTAAACATTGGGTCTTTATTCGCATTTCTACCAATACCAATGACTAATTTATCAAACAAAGGAATTGCCCTATTGATGATATCAATATGCCCCATAGTAACAGGATCGAATGTTCCGGGAAATAAACAGATACGTTGCATATTTAATTTGTCTGAAATTTATTTTAGTAGATCAACTTGAAAAATTATTCAGCTTTTTTACCTGCCAATAAATATAATACTGCCATCCTTACTGCTACCCCATTTTCAACCTGCTGTAATATAATAGACTGGCTACTATCAGCAACATCACTATCTATTTCCACTCCTCTATTGATAGGTCCTGGATGCATGATAACAATTTCTTTTTGCAAACCGTCAAGTAATTTTCTACTAACTCCGTAGGCAAGATTGTATTCTCTTAGCGATGAAAAAAGGACTTGGTTTTGACGTTCTAATTGGATGCGCAACACATTAGCAACATCACACCATTGCAATGCTTTCTTTAAATTATATTCTACTTTTACTTGTAAAGCTTGTTCAATGTAAGTAGGTATTAAAGTTGGCGGACCAGCTACCATTACTTCTGCACCCATTTTCTTTAATAAATATATATTACTCAAGGCTACCCTTGAATGCATAATATCTCCAATTAACAATACTTTTTTACCTTCCAAACTACCCGTTTTTTCTTGGATGGAGAAGGCGTCCAATAAAGCTTGCGTAGGATGCTCATTGATACCATCTCCGGCATTTACAATTGCAGCAGGTATATGTTTGGCTAAAAAATAAGGAGCTCCACTTGCACTATGGCGCATTACCACCATATCTACCTTCATACTTAAAATATTGTTTACCGTATCCAATAAGGTTTCCCCCTTTGAAACAGAAGAAGCGGAAGCAGAAAAATTAATGGTATCTGCACTTAACCGTTTTTCAGCTAACTCAAATGAAATTCTCGTACGAGTACTGTTTTCGTAAAATAAATTAACGATCGTAATATCACGAAGAGAAGGTACTTTTTTAACAGGTCGCTGTAAAACTTCTTTGAATTGAGAGGCGGTATTTAAAATGAGAGAGATATCTTCCGCAGAAAGATCTTTAATGCCCAATAAATGTTTGGTAGATAGTTGCATTAAGAGACAAAGCTAATATATTTGTTTGAATTTTAAGCTGCAAATCAAACAAATTTTCAAGATTCTAGTTTATTGTTAGGTATTTTAATACAAAACAACCTCCTCGCGTTCCCATTCCACTTTCACTTTTTGAGAATAAGCAGTGTCAATAGATTTACCGCAATAATCAGGCTGAATAGGTAATTCTCTATTAAAACGCCTATCAACCAAAACACACAATTCAATTTTTTTAGGCCTTCCGAAGTCTTGCAGAGCATCTAGTGCAGCCCGAATTGTTCTACCAGTATATAATACATCATCGATAAGAATCACAGCTTTTCCTTCTATTGAAAATGGAATATCGGTGGTATTAGCAATATGTAATTCCTTTCTTACATCATCTCGATAAAAAGTAATATCCAAAATGCCATATTGAATATTTTGACCAACACAAAGGTTACGGACAGTATCTACTATTCGCTTACTAATTTGTACACCTCTAGGCTGCAATCCAATAAAAACCACTTCATCCAAATTCTGGTGATTTTCAAGCAACTGGTGAGCCAGACGCAAAATGGTAAGATGAAGCTGACGCTTGTCTAGTATTGTTTTCAAATTAAAATATTATAGAGCGAATTTATCTGATATTGTTTGAATTAAAAAGAATTTGAAATAATCACTCATTATTAAATGGTTAAATGACCCACTATTTTTCTAATAAAAAGGGGTATCTATAATCTGTAACTGGAGTAAATACTTCTTTAATGGTTCGAGCACTTAGCCAACGATAAAGATTTAAAAGACTACCCGCCTTATCATTCGTTCCACTCGCCCTTGCTCCACCAAATGGCTGCTGTCCCACCACTGCTCCTGTTGGTTTGTCATTAATATAAAAATTACCCGCACTATACCTCAATTGTTGGGTAGCTAGTTCAACTGCATAACGGTCTTGCGCAATGATTGTACCAGTAAGCGCATAAGAAGAGGTATTGTCTACTAATTTTAAAGCATCCTCAAATTTATTTTCATCATAAACATAGAGCGTAAGGATGGGACCAAAAAGCTCTTGGCACATGGTTACATATTGCGGATCCATTGTTTCAATGATAGTTGGTTCAATGAAATATCCTTTGGATTGATCACATTTGCCCCCTACTAAAATTTTGACTTTACTATCCCTTTTTTTAGCCTGTTTAATATAGGATTCAAGTTTAACAAAACTCTTTTCATCTATCACCGCATTAATAAAATTGGTAAAATCTTCTACTGTACCCATTTTCATCGTCTTCACTTCAGCTACTAATTTTTTCTTTATTTCTTCGGCAAGGTTAGAAGGAATATAGGCTCTAGAGGCAGCAGAACATTTTTGCCCCTGGTATTCGAATGCACCTCTAGCTAAGGCTGCCACTACCACGTCTGGATTGGCACTTTTATGTGCAATCACAAAATCTTTACCCCCAGTCTCACCTACAATTCGAGGATAGGACTTATAGATGTCGGTATTAGCGCCAATGGTCTTCCACATAAAATTAAAGACGCTTGTACTACCGGTAAAATGAACACCGGCAAAATCAGGATGATTAAAGCACACATCCCCCAATACTGGTCCGTCCACATAAACTAAATTAATTACTCCATCGGGCAATCCTGCTTCTTTCAAAATACGCATGAATAACTGAGCACTGTATACTTGAGTAGGCGCACATTTCCATACCACCACATTGCCACACATTGCAGCACTAGTGGGTAAATTGCCTCCAATTGCAGTAAAATTAAAGGGGCTAACAGCCAAAACAAATCCCTCTAATGGACGATACTCTAAGCGGTTATTCATACCTGCCCCACTGATAGGCTGCTCGCGATAAATTTCACTAAGAAAATGTACGTTAAATCTCAAAAAATCTATCAACTCACAAGCCGCATCTATTTCGGCCTGATAAACATTTTTACTTTGTCCAAGCATAGTTGCTCCGACAATATAGGGGCGGTATTTAGTAGCTAATAAATCAGCTGCTTTTAAAAATATATTGGCTCTATTTTCCCAACTTAAGGTAGCCCATTTCGCTTTAGCTTTCAATGCTGCATTGATAGCACTCTTAACATGACCTGCATTGCCTTCATGGTAGTTACCTAGCAAATGGCCATGTTCATGAGGGGGATGCATTGCTTTTTTCACGCCCGTTCTCACTTCTTCGCTACCGATATACATCGGAACGTCGACCTTCTCCAACTTTAATTTTTTAAGGGCTTTTTTTAATGCCAGCTTTTCCTTCGATCCTGGGGCATAATTTAAAACAGGCTCATTGACTGGCAATGGATAATAAAAATCTCCGTATTGCATTCGTTTTCATTTTTGACTGATAAAATATCCGATTAGGTCAGTTTACGGATCTTAAAACCGATGTATTGTAAACTTAAATCCTTGGTTCGAATGAATGTTTCCACTAATAAAGCTACTAATTTATGAGAATAATTGTATCAGGCTACTTTCCTGCCCATTCAATTTAAACCATACTTTTTAAACTTTATCTTATTAATTTTTTATAGAATTAAATATTTAAATGAATTATCTAAAAAATTAATTATCAATAACTTAACACTTATTAAAAGCTAAGAAGCGGTTGCTTCTTTTTCACTCATTAGGTAGGCTTTTATAAAACCATCTAGTTCACCATCCATCACGGGACCTACATTTCCAACTTCAAAATCAGTCCGGTGGTCCTTAATCATTTTGTAAGGATGAAAAACATAGGATCGAATTTGACTACCCCACTCTATCTTCTTTTTAGAGGAATTGGTAGCATCTAGGGCTGCTTGACGTTTACGCATTTCCTCTTCATACAAACGGCTTTTCAACATCGCCATAGCCTTTTCCCTATTTTCACCTTGGGTACGCGCTTGCTGACACTCTACTATAAATCCACTTGGTTTATGAGTAAGGCGAACCGCAGTTTCTACCTTATTAACATTCTGACCACCACTACCTCCACTTCTAAAAAATGCCCACTCCACATCAGCTGGATTAACGGCAATTTCTATCGTATCATCTATCAAGGGATATACATAAACACTAGCAAAAGAAGTATGTCTTCTAGCATTACTATCAAAAGGACTAATTCTAACCAATCGATGGACTCCGCTTTCTGCCTTTAAAAATCCATAGGAAAATGGTCCATCAAATTGAAAAGTACAGGTTTTAATTCCCGCACCATCTCCCCACTGCCAATCTAGTTCCGTTACTGTCCAACCCTGCTTCTCACCATACATTCGGTACATCCTAGCAAGCATTTCGGCCCAATCTTGACTCTCTGTTCCACCTGCTCCACTATTTATCTGTAAAACTGCTGGTAATGCATCCGTAGGCTGATTTAGGGTACTCTTAAATTCAGCTCCTTCAATGGCAGTATTTGCCAAATTACAAGCCTCCTTTACTTCCTCTTCACTAGCTTCCCCTTCCTTCCAAAAATCAAATAGTACAGCAAAATCCTCTACCAACGACGCTACATCGTGATACATATTTACCCAGTACTCGTTTACTTTAGTATCTTTTAAAATGGCTGTAGCTCGGGCATTATCATCCCAGAAACCCGGTGAAAGCGAGAGTTGCTTATCGCTATTAATTTTTATTTCTCGGTTAGCGACGTCAAAGAAACCTCCTCAAGACCAACACACGGTCTCTCATATCCTTCAAATGTTCAATAGTCATAAGTCAAAAATAAGGGATATTTCTGATGGAACCTACCAAAATACCAGCTAAGTTTTCATTCTTACCTGCATGATTTACTTCCTGTCTTTACAAGAAAAGTCACCCCAATCAAAGCTCTTCAACCAAATAAATAATAGGCCTATTATTATTTATTTATTAATATTTGTTTTAATTATAATGTATTAATAATCCATCCTCAAATTGCCTTATCCAATGCTCAGATTAACTACTTGAAAGGGGAATAAAATTTTAAATACAATTTTAACAGGTAGAAATGACCATTTTTAAAATTCAAGTATGGTTATTGCTATACATCTAAAATAATATCAGCCAGTATGCAAGTAACCTTCACTAAAAATATTCAATTTTCTAAGCTCATAAAGGCTAATGGTAAATTAAAAGAATTCAATTTTCGCAAAATTAACGATCAAAAGAAGGAACAATTTACTGTAGATGTAGTGGATGAACGTGACTCAAGGGTATTTTTCAATGTCAAAAAAATTGATAACAACTGGAAAATAATAGAAATACCTCTGCCGAATTGGATTTTGGAAAATGAAAGCACTTTTAATGAAATCATAGAAGAAGAACTAAAACAATGATAAGATCAAATAATCAAAAGGGTAAACTATAACATCTTTGATTACAAGTGTAATAAACCCATTTTATAGAGCGTATTAACTGGTTTGTTATCCCAAAACAATTCAAAATCTTCTAAGCCAGCAGCTTCATAGTTCATTTTAACCTCTTGCAAAGTGAAAGATTTTACAGCTTCAATTTTTAATTGACCTAGCATTGTAGCCAACCATTCTCCTTGTTCTTTATCTACTTTGATAGTAAGGGTTTCTCGCTTTCCTTGAAAAGTAAGGGAGCACATTTCCCACTGACTCCCCTTCTTTGACTTGGTATAAATTTCTACAGCGGGTTGATTACCTGTAAATACAATTTTGGAACTTGGCTGATTACTAATGAAAGACTCTTCTTGAATAGCTTGAATAATATAATCTGACGGAACAGTTGTTTTAGGTACTTTAAAATCAAACCATTTTTGCAGCGGATGATCCAAACAAGCACCATGCATAAAATTGAGTAATGATTTTTTTAGCCCAAAACTAAAACTGTCATGATCTGCCCCTGTGGGATCAGTATGTACAATATCATTATTGGCAAAACTACCCACTGAATTCGTTTGTTTGATAACCTTATATTTTTCAGGATTCATACCAACAGGACTGTGTGCTGTCATAGCAAATTGATGCCAAAAGCCAGACTGTAAAATACCCGCTTCAAACAATTGCCTTACCATTTCCAAAGAATCAATAGTTTCCTGAGCGGTTTGAGTAGGAAAGCCGTACATTAAATAGGCATGAACCATAATACCCGCTTCGGTAAAATTTTTATTTACACCAGCCACCTGTTTTACAGTAATTCCTTTTTCAATAAGTTTCAATAATCTATCAGAGGCCACTTCTAACCCACCTGACACACCAATACAACCAGCCGCTTTTAATAATAAACATAGATCACGGGTAAAACTTTTTTCAAAACGAATATTAGTCCACCAGACTACGACTAATTTTCTTTTAATAATTTCCAAGGCGAGCGCGCGCATAATCGCTGGAGGAGCTGCCTCATCAACAAAATGAAATCCATTCTCTCCAGTCTGGGCTATCATTTCCTCTATACGATCGCAAAGCAAAGACGCTGTAATCGGTTCATATAATTTAATATAATCGAGCGAGATGTCGCAAAAAGTACATTTACCCCAATAGCAACCATGCGCCATGGTTAGTTTATTCCATCTTCCATTACTCCATAAGCTATGCATTGGATTAACTATCTCAATAGCAGATATATATTGATCCAATAAAAAATCACTGTAATCCGGAGTGCCCACCTGTCCCTGTTTGTAATCTGTACAAGCGGCATTATTAATATAAATTAATTTTCCATCCACTAGGGTAAAACACCTTTTCAAAGAGGTGACCGGAATTTTTTCTTGTAGATAATGAATCAAATTTTCAATGGGTGCTTCTCCATCATCTAGGGTAATGAAATCATAAAATTCGAAAACCCGAACATCAGATAAGGATCTTAATTCTGTATTGGCAAAGCCTCCACCCATCGCTACTTTAATAGAAGGATAATGTTTTTTAATCCATTGGGCACATCTCAAGGAAGCATATAAATTTCCAGGGAAAGGAACTGAAATAGCAACCAACAGCGGATTTACATTTTCAATCCTTGTTTTTAAAATTTTTAAAAGCACCTCATCAATGTAACTATTAGGTTGTTGCATAGCCTCATATAGTTCATCAAAACTATTGGCTGACCTTCCTAATCTTTCTGCATACCTACTAAATCCAAAATGAGGATCAATACATTCTTTAATCAAGTCAGACAAATCTTCTAGATACATGGTAGCTAAGTGCTTGGCACGATCTTGAACGCCCATATTACCAAAGGCCCAAACCAAATCATCTAATTGAGCAAAGCGACTTGCTTCAGGGAGATAATTTCTTTTAGTAATCAAGTGAGCGAGTGTAGGATTTTTTCCTTGTAAAAAAAGAATTACCGCATCTATTGATTGGATATAATCATTTTGAAGCGCTATTATTCTAACCGCATTTTCTGACCGCTCTCTTTGTTCACCGTTTTGAATAGAATCAAATAAATGCAACAATCCCTTTTTCGAGAAAATAGCCAACATTACTTCAATTCCAAGATCAGATTGAAAAGAAGAAATACCCTTAGTATTTAGAAACCCTTTCAAATAAGCAGTTCCCGGATAAGGTGTATTGAGCTGTGTAAATGGAGGTGTTATAAAATAAACAGTTGCACTCAAATGATTCAATTTAGAAAGCAAAAATATTGCTTAATAATTAAACAGCCTGCTTTTAAGTTATGGCCCTATGACAAGGTGAGATAATTAATAATAAGAGATGAGGTGGGCGGAACTAAGAATTATAAATTCTTTTCTTATGTTGGAGATACTTTTCATTGATAACCTGACTCATCGGCTTATCCATCAATTTACTTTCTATCCAAGAAATAATATCTAGATAGGCAAAAGATCGAGTTTGGAAGCGATTTTTTTCTAATTTCTTCAAACTGACCAGTAATTCCTGAAAGGCGGGTTTTAATTTTTGGCGATGTACCTGAAAAGAATTTCTCAAAAATTTAAACATTTCCTGCTCTACTATAGTTAGATTTTCCTTCTTCGACATAAATCGATAGACCGATCTTATGAGAGAATCTATAATTTCAAAATTACCTAATTCATAATGTGCCATTAAATGCATTAAGCGAGCATAGCATTGCAAATCATCTCGCATCGAATCGTTACCATAAATGATTTTTTGAAGATAATCGATAGAAATATCAAAGTCGCCATTTCCAAAGTACAAAGAGGCTATCTTATAATTTAAAACTAATATTCGATGGCTATCAAGAAATAATGAATACTCTTTCAATTTAGATTCAATCAGAGGAACTTCTTTTAAACCCTGAGCGAAAGTACCCAACATAATATGTTGGTTAATTAAAGCACTAGTGATATATACAAAAGTCTGAATTCGATGATTATCATGCTGAACAGCGACAGAAGTTTTTGCGAATTTTTTAAAGTGCTGGAGATCAATTTCAAATTTCTGATAATTTTTTAAATCAAAATGAGCATTGAGTAAATTATGAATCCCTTTAATATAGTAACCAGTTTCAACTCTTATCATTAAAGGGTTTTCATGAAAAATAGCCACCCATTTTTGAGCATACCGATAATACATTAAAAAATCTTGTCGAATAAAAGCATACCAACAGTAACTTTGATATAAATACATTCTTTCATAAAATCCAGTTTGCAAATGTGCATTAACAGGAAGATTACTTTTTAAGAATTTCTTTACCCCAATTTCATCTTTTTCATTTCTAGCATGACCATTTTTAATATACCAACTATACAGGCGAAGGGCTAAATTAGAGAGCCTAGCAACCATGTCCACCCTAGCGTTTACCTCCAACGCTTCTGAAGACAAAAGCTCGCCTCTATCCTGCATGGCTCTTGAAATATGCAATGACTCAATTTTCTTTTCCCAAGAAATCACTTGTGTTAAAAAATTAAATTTATTATGATGCTTCGCTGTTTCTTTTAATTTTTCTAAAATTTTTAAACTTTGTAAATACAAGCCCTTATTATACAAAATTCTGGCATGATCTAATTGTTCATTGAGCTGCATATCAATACTGTCAGCACTTTTTAAAATCCTTAAACTAGCTAACAATTGTTTGTAGAGATGTACTTTGATATTGGACAACTGAGGTTTTCGAATGGAACTAAGTTTTTTAAGTAAAACAGCTTCGTCATATTCCTGTAATTTATCAAGGGCATCAAATAGTTCAACAATTTTTAAATTTTCATTACCCGAACTCCTTTTAATAAAGAGCTTAAAATTCCTTTTTTCAGCTTTCTCAAGCGACTGAATCAGTTGAAATAAAGAGTCTGTAAATCGAGTAAGCATTTTTTAAAATTTTCTATTCGCCATCAGAATTTAATAACACCTTCTTAACTAAAAAAACTCCCTCTCTCAAAATACTTAGAGTCAATAGTAAATTTAAAAGAAAACAGTTGCAAATATTTCATTAAGTAGACAACCCAAAGAAAGGAGATGAAGTATTCGTAATTGGATACAAAAATACGATTTTCAAAAAGGTTTTCCTTATCAATCTCCCTAACAACAATAAGTTTTTAAGAATAAACAGGCAGAATTTCCAGCATTTTATTTTAAAAATGTAAATTATTATAATATAAAAGGAGAATTACTTGTTATAAAGTATAAATAGAAATAAAAGATGGACTTACCTTTGAAAAAAGGCTTACCATTAACCAAACAAAATGATTGACTATTTGTAATACAATCATCTTAGACATCTAATCATTATGGTTCAATTATATAATTTCATTGCTTCTTGGCAGTTATTTCCTGAAAAAGGCAGCTATGAATATGGCGAAAGGCCAAAATCTGGAATCTATAAAATTGAAACTACCTCCAACAAAAAGGAATTTGCCATCAGCATCAATTGGGTAACGCTAGAAAATAATGCATTCAACTCCTCCTACACGCTACTTTCAGATGGAGAACCTATACCTTTTGAAGATAAAACAATTGCTGAAGAAGTAAAAGCAATTTTTATTGACGCCTTGAATTTTGAAATTCATTTTTTAAAAAATGGAGAATCTATCCTAATTGTAATCAATGAATTACTGCCAAATGGATATTTAAAAGTGATTCAAAAAGGCAATCGGTTGGATGGAACTGCTTATTCCAATACTGAAATTTACCACAAGCAATTAAGCGTAATGCCCTATTCCACTTCGGTGAGTGGGGCGGTAATTAAAGCCACAGAAGAAGGTGTCATTCGTCACAAGGCCCTTACTGCAATGGAAGAGCAAACGAATATGCAACTTGACCAAATTCGAAAACAGATTGAATTATTGGCCATTCAAGCGCAGGAAATACAGATGCGTAAGGAACTCAGTATGATTATTTATGGGGCTAAACTTAGTTTCGTACCTGTAATAGGTCATACCTATTTTCTTTATGAAAAAGCAGATGCTTCCCATGTTCTTTCTTTGATCAGTTCAAAAGAATATGGAGGCGGAGCAGGTCCTTATAAGAAATTTGTAGCGCCAGTAAAACTATTAGCAGATCATACTTGGATAGAGGTATAAGCTATTCATTTACTTTGCCCATGGCAGCCTGCTTCATTTTATGAGCTGTCTCTGCACCCAAGTATTTTTCAATTCTTTTCTCTACTAAATAAATTAAAGGGGTAAGTAAAATAGCCATGGTGAATTTATAGGCATAATTAACTAAACAAATAGCCAATACTAATTGCCAGCTCCAATCTTTCCCAATTTTAAAGGCAATAAAGAGTACAATAAAACTATCTACGAGCTGAGAAATCAAGGTAGAACCTGTTGCCCTCAGCCATACTTTACTTTCTCCAGTATGTTTCTTGATTTTATGAAATACCGTTACATCTACTAACTGACTTACTAAAAAGGCAAACAAACTGCCGAATATAATCCACATACCCTGTCCAAAAATACCATTGAATGCCTTACTCATATCAGGTATACCATCTGCTATTCCTGTACCATACCAAAAATCTGCAGGAGGTACTGCCATAGCAAAATAAAACATAATGAATCCATAAGCAATTAAAGCAATTGCTGTGTAGGAAATTCGCTTGACCGCCTTAGGTCCAAAATACTCGTTCACAATATCTGTAACTACAAACTCAAGTGGCCACAACAAAACCCCACAAGTAAGGTTAAAGGCAAGGTTTTTTTGACCGAATAAAGTAAAATTGGATGGAGCCCAACCTAACAATTTTTCAAGAGAAAAAATCTTACCTCCTATACATTCGGCAATGAGTGCGTTTGCTAAAAAAAAGGCGGTAAAAAAAATAAACAATTTGGTAGGCTTGTCCTTTAAAATATTATGTATCATTTTACTATTAATAAATTAAAAAATAATATAGTTGCATTAATAAAAATAGGAAATTAACTATTAATAACCACTGAGCAATAGCTAGCTGTTTTTTAAAAATAAATAATACCGCTGTAATAAGATTAAAAATTAAATTCAAAAAAATAGCGAATTGTCCTAAAATAACTAAGCTGCCTGTAATAAAAGGTAAGGGTAAAATGCCATTTGCTGAACTAGCCTTTTTATTAGAAAGCTCGATAAAACTAAGGGCTATAAATACTAAAAAACTAAGATTGCAAATAAAAGTGATTTTGGAAAAAAATTTCATACTTCAGGTAATTGGAATGAATACGATTTTGCTAATCTAGGGACAATACATCAAATGAAGAATCAACTTCACTATATCTTTAATTATCTAGCCATTTTTTCCAGTCAACATTGGAACAAAAGAAAACTGTTCAAATGCCTCCTCACTAATAGAGCCATCTTCATTTTTAGTAATTCTGAGCATACGCTGTTGCTCTCCTTCATCAACGGGTATCACCATTTTACCCCCTATTTTCAGTTGCTCAATCAATTTAGGAGGAATTACAGGGGCAGCCGCAGTAATGATCACTTTATCAAAAGGGGCATAAGTAGGTAATCCTTCAAACCCATCTCCATAAAAAAATTTGAGGTTAGGATATTTTGTTTTAAATATAAACGCTTTAGTTTTTTCAAATAATAATTTATGTCGTTCGATAGTGAAAATTTTAGCTCCCATTTCAGCTAAAACGGTTGCCTGGTAGATACTACCAGTCCCTATCTCTAAAATTTTATCATACGGTTTTATTTGTAATAACTGTGTTTGATAAGCAACAGTATAGGGATGTGAAATTGTTTGTCCTTCGCTAATAGGAAAGGATCGATCCTCATAGGCTATCTCATCAAATGCACTATCTAAAAAAAAGTGACGGGGAATATTATTCATCGCAGCAAGAACCTCTTCATCCGTGATCCCCTTTTCTCGAAGCAGATCAATTAATTTTTTTCTTAGTCCCTTATGTCGGTAAGTATCTTCGTATTTAATCATATGATCACCTCAGTACTGATTTTATAAAATTTCCTAGTTATTACGCTTTATGCTACAAAATATTTGAGGCACCTTATAAAAATAATTAAAATAAAAATACTTTAATTCACTCAATTGTAATCTTATTTTAAACCCATTTCACTTACAATTCTTGCAATTTTATTATTACAAAATTTTTCTGCTTCCAAAAATCCATCCTTACTGTCAAGTGTTGTATTCACACTGAAATAAAATTTTATTTTAGGTTCTGTTCCACTAGGTCGTGCAGAAATTTTAGTACGATCGCTTAATACAAACTGTAGCACATTACTTTTAGGAAGTTCAATTTTCCATGTTTTACCAGTCTGTAAATTTTTACCTATTTGCAATTCATAATCTAGTAATTCAGTAACCGCTACTCCATCAATGGTTGTGGGGGGATTATCTCTATACCCTTGCATCATTTGAGCAATTTCAGCAGCTCCATTCATTCCTTTTTTAGTGATGCTAATTAAGTCTTCTGTAAACATGCCATACTCCACGTATAAATCGATCATTTTTGCATACAAACTTCTCCCCTTATTTTTTTCATACGCAGCCATTTCACATAACAATGCAACCGCACTAATTGCATCTTTATCCCTCACTTGATTACCTATCATTAATCCAAAACTTTCCTCACCTCCAATAATATAATTTTCCTGGCCTTCTTTTTGTTTTATTAATGCGGCAATCCATTTAAAACCAGTGAGTACATTATAACAAGCTACCTGATTTGATGAAGCAATTGTATCAATCATTTCTGTAGTAACAATCGTCTTTACCACCATATCATTCGGCATCGCGATACCCTTTGCCTTGCGAGCTTCAATGAGGTAATTAAATGCTAGCACTGCTGTCTGATTACCGTTCATTAATACCCATTCTCCCTCATTATTTTTAACACCGATAGCTACACGATCACTATCCGGATCGGTACCTAACAAAATATCTGCATCCAATTGTTTGGCCATTGTCAGTCCAATACTCATCGCTTCTTTTTCTTCTGGATTGGGATACACTACGGTAGGAAAATTGCCATCTGGCACTCTTTGTTCGTCAACTATATGGACATTATCAAAGCCAAATTTTGCTAATACCTGAGGCACCAGGGTAATACCCGTTCCATGGATGGAAGTATAAACAATTTTTAGATCATGCTGAGCCTTACATATTTCTGGATATACGCTTAAACCTGCTACCATATCTAAATAGCTTTCATCAAAATCTTTTCCAATAATCACAATATTCGCTTCTCCTCCACTCCATTTCACATCGTCTACAGTAGCTATTTTCTCAACTTCCTTAATTACATTTTCATCATGGGGAGCTACCATCTGAGCACCATCATCCCAATAAGCTTTATATCCATTGTATTCCTTTGGATTATGAGAAGCCGTACAAACCACTCCACCCTGACAACGCAAGTGACGAATCGCATAGCTCAATTCTGGAGTTGGACGAAGTGCTTCAAAAAGAAATACTTTAATACCATTTGCAGCAAAAACGCTGGCAGTGGTTTTAGCAAAAAAACGGCTATTATTTCTGCAATCATGAGCAACAGCAACGGTTACATTTTCGCCAAAACATTTTTTTAAATAATTAGCATAACCCTGTGTAGCCATACCTATGGTATACTTATTGATTCGATTGGTTCCTACTCCCATTATACCTCTCAACCCTCCTGTTCCAAATTCTAGATTTTTATAAAAGGCATCTGCCAAATCATCTGGATGATCTTTTTGTAAACGGAAAATTTCATCTTTTACGGACTGTTCGTAATTGCCTGAAATCCACTGGTCAATTTTTTGTTGAATAATTTGATCCATATTTATATTTTACTTCTTCAAAAATAATTATTTAGATTTAAAAAAAGATTGCCTACTAAATTAGTATTGATTTTTCATTGAAGCAAGCAGCGCCATGTAATAAAAGCTGACACTATTTTTTATAGCTAATTTGATATTCCATTAATCAAAAAGAAATGGTTAAGCACTATTGCAACCATGCACCCCCTACTTCAGTTCCATCCACCTCTAAAGTAATATGTTCATCTAGGGAAGTAGAAATCGAAACACCCACATAATCTACATCAATTGGAAAAGATTTATGAGTACGTTCTACCATCACCAAGGTTTGAATTTTCTTAGGATAGGTTTCTAATAATGGCTTTAAAGCATATAACATCGTTCTTCCCCTATTAGCTACATCATCTATTAGTAAGATTGACTTTTCATTAAAATCTATTGTGGGTTCCAAACTCACCAACGTAGGCTTCTTTTTATTTAAAGAAAGTTCAACCACCAAAACTTCTCCATCAAAAACACCTTCTAGATAGGTACGAATTTTATGGGCAATCACTATCCCATTATCCTTTATTCCAATCAGTATCAACTGGTCAGTATCACAATTTTGTTCCGCTACCTGCAAAGCCATCCGACGAAGTTTTTTATCGGCTATTTCCTTTGTTAAAATGTATTTTTTCTCTGCCATTTCAATAAATTATAAGTAATTATACGAATTTATAGCAACTATTCAATAATTGTATATAATTCTGAAAATTGAACATAGATAATTAACTTAGCTATATAATAAACCCATATGCAATTTTTACCCCAAATTATTTTCTTAGCCTTTGCCTGTATTGCCATAGGGTTGTTTACAAAAAATTTGATTCAGATTCGACGTAATATATTTTTAGGAAAATCTGAAGACTTGAGTGATCAACCTTCCAAAAGATGGAAAAACGTCCTTTTACTTGCATTGGGACAAAAAAAGATGTTTAAAAATAAACTCGTTGCTATAATGCACCTGATTATTTACCTAGGATTCATCATTATTAATTTAGAAGTAGTAGAAATTATATTAGATGGATTATTGGGTACTCACCGATTATTTCTCGAAGTTTTGGGTAACTACTACTCCTTTCTAATTAACTTTTTCGAGCTACTAGCTATCGGTGTTATTGTAGTTTGTATTATTTTTTTTATTAGAAGAAACATCCTTAAACTAAAGCGATTCATTAGCAAGGAGCTCGATGGTTGGCCACGTACTGATGCGAATTATATATTGATCGCTGAAATTATTTTAATGAGTTTGTTTCTAATCATGAATGCCTCAGACCGTTCTTTGCAAATTCAAGGAAATGAGCATTACAGCAATACTGGAAATTTTATTATTTCAGGATTACTAGTCCCCATTTTTAGTGATTTATCGATCAACTCCCTAGTTGCAATCGAAAGAACCAGCTGGTGGATCCATATTATTGGAATCTTTACATTTTTAAATTATTTGCCGTATAGCAAACACCTCCATATAATCCTTGCTTTTCCTAACGCCTATTTTGCTAGGCTATATTCCAATGGTAAAATGGACAATATGCCATTGGTGCAAAATGAAGTAAAATATATGATGGAACCTGCTCTTGCACCATCCGGAGAATCTACGGTAATGCAATTTGGAGCTAAAGATGTTTTTGATCTAAGTTGGAAAAATTTACTCGATGCATATAGTTGCACAGAATGCGGTAGATGCAGTACGGTATGTCCAGCTAACCAAACAGAGAAACTTTTAAGTCCTAGGAAAATAATGATGGATACCAGGGATCGACTGCAGGAAGTGGGTGAAAACATAAATAAAAATAAAAGCTTTTTACAGGATGGAAAAACACTGTTACAGCATTATATAACGGTTGAAGAATTGAGAGCTTGTACTACCTGTAATGCCTGCGTAGAAGAATGTCCAGTCAGTATCAATCCGCTTGACATTATTTTAGAATTAAGACGCTCCCTAATTATGGAAGACAGTAATGCACCCCAAGAATGGAATAGCATGTTTAGCAATATAGAAAACAATTTTGCACCTTGGAAGTTTAGTCCTGAGGACCGTGATAAATGGACGGAAGATTTAAATAAAGAAAGCTAATTAGAAGAAGATCTTATTTATATAGTATTAATTCTCCTCAGAGAACTTGGATACGGCATCTTTTTTTCTTAGCATCTTCACCAATTGAATCAATGCAGTTAAAGTAAAAATACCTCCGATCACCCAGTTAAGGTATTGCTGGCTGTTAGCTATTCGCTGAACCATCCATTTGCCCCCAAATATAAAAACGCAGTTTCCCAATAAGGTACCTATACCTATGCCAACTATATAACTATTGTAATCAAATGCAGTAGTCTTTAATATTTTTTTTGAAAACAATACTGTACTCCAGCCAAACCAAAAAGGAATCTGAACAGGATTGATTGCACACATAAACATACCCAAATAAAAACGATGCAAATTAAAATTTAAAAGTACATTTTTACTGTTCTCATCCGACTTAATTGCAGCAATAAAACTTCCCGTTGCTAATGCTAGAATAATAACTAGGGTAATCCATTCCATTGCCTTCATTAAGCGCTGTTGCTTTCTAACCCAATCAATTCCAACCAATGAGATACGAACATAAACCATCTCAACCAGCAAAGAACCTAATGAAAACCAGATGGCATTTTGAACACTTTCCTGAATACCTATTTGCATAGCAGCAACATTCAAGGTTCCTAAAGGCAATGAACCAAGGAAGCTAATCAGTAAACCCCAGAAAAAGATTTGGAAGAATTTAATCACCTAACAAAGATAAAGTTTCTTCATCTTCACAAAACTAAAAATTACTAAGATTTAAATTAAAGAAAAATGAAAATACATCTATTAGGAAGACTCTTTTAAAAAAGGTCTACTTACCTAATTGAAGTTGAGTTACCAATATTCTTCTAAGCGTAGAAGGACTTATTTTTTTAGCGACCATTTTTGCCTGTTGATCAATAAGAAAAAATACAGGGTTGGAATAAGCATCATAAGCATTGCGGACCAAAGAATTAGCCTCCATTTTTACATGCGTATATTGATTAATCAATCGGTAGTCTTTAATAAAACGCTTCCACTCAATATTCGATATTTCTGGAGTATTGCAAATAGCATAAACACCGATACGCTTATTTAATTGCTGAGCTAATAAATTGATCACACTATCCATTTTAGGAACCTCCACCTGACAATGATCACATTGAGGATCATAAAAGGTGATTACTGTATAATCGTAACCCTTTGCCATTTCATGCAAATTTTTGACTACTCCTACACTATCTGGAAGCAGAATATTTATACAAGTGTCGTTTAACTTGATTGCTTTAATCACTGCCAGTTCAGCTAATACTTTCTTTTCAGCCTCTGCTGAAAGAAATTTACACTTTGATTTTTGAATATATTTTTCTACAAAATAGACATATCCTTCAGTATTATTGGCCAAATTTCTACTTTTTAATACTTTAGAAAAGAGGTCCATTACATAAGGATAAATCTTAGTTTTACAATCCACTTTGGCTATAATTGAATCAATCCCCTTGCAAATTGAGTCTGCCCGTTTAGGAAAATATGTCAAGTAATCCATAATAAGATCCTTAACTATTGGAGTAAACAACATCTTTGGATTGGCAATAGCAAATTGTTTCAAAAAATCTTTTCTGCCTTCAAAATTTTTATAATTAGGTACCTGGTTATCTTTTAAATTAAGCGCAGTAAAATATACAGACAATGCCTCTACAGGTTTTAATTTTTTTAATGCTGCTTGTCTAAAGTTGGTTAATTGATCCGTTTTTTCTTTAAAATAAAGCGCTTTTTGAGCAACCGAAAACTTCTTGCCTTGTTGCAATTCAGCATTGTATAAAGTATCAATCTTTGCTAACCGATTTTCAAGTCGTTGATAATCTAAAAGAATTTTATTTTTAGAAAGATTGGTTGAAGTAGAGTCCAAATAATGCGAACCGCTTAGTTCAAACTGAATACTATCCCTATCTTCTATAATAAAATAAATTTTTTGCTTTGATTTTGGAAAATAGAAATAGTAAACTCCGCCTACTATAGACTTAGTATATTTAATAGTAAAATTCCCTTTGTACAAAGGAATCGTGTCTTTTGCCAAAAAGTTTTTGTCATCGAATACTGCTCCCCTAAAATAAGCTACACTATCTGCCGTTCGAATTGCTTTTATTTTAATTTGATATTGTGCCAACAATACAATTGGCATCGAACCAACTAACATTAAAAGGAGCATTTTCTTTATCATTCCAAAAAATATTCTAATCTAAAATTAATAAAAACTAATCAATGGTTTGATCCACTTTTTTCATTTCCAAAATTTGTTCACGAGCGGATTTTAAAAATATTTTACCTTTCAAAAATGGCCAGGGTAAAATACCTTGCTGACGATTATATTTACTTATTAAATATAAGGCTTTCCAATGTTTAAGTATTTCTTTATAAGCACCCAGTAAAGTATAACCCGTATCATAAAAATGATTAGGTTCGGCCCCACATCCATTAAATTCTAAAATAGTGAAATTTTTACCTTCCTTAAAATCATCTACACTGTTACACATGATATCGTACCGGCCATAAAAAAAATCATTTATCCCTAAGCTAATTTCATCAAAAATTGTTACTAGTTGTTCATCGATATGATCCTTAAGGTCGATAAAATGAGCTCCTCTATTATGATTAGCCGCATAACTCAACATGTATTTTTCCCCTGCTGGTAATACCTTGTCCCAATTATCCTTATGTTTATTATAAAGTTCATCTACTCTTCCGGCTCCCTTATTATTTTGTTCAATCAGATAGGATAAACTATGATAGCCATCACCAACCACTTGTAAAGGAATTTTATGTAAAAAACCAGTCACCATTCCTTTTTTTGATTTAGGATGGCGAATATAAAAGACACTCACTTCCATCGGATAAGTAACTAAATTTTGTACAATATATTCCCAAGGCATTTGTGCATGATAATTTCGAAAGGCTCCCTCATTATCAATTTTTCTTAACAAAATCCCTTGACAACCCACTTCAGGTTTTACAATGAAAGGAAAAACAATCTTAGATTTCACCAACCGGTCCAGCAAGATTGAAAAATCTTCATTTGGTATAACATTGCAAGTAGCAGGATAAAGATGAGCGGGTAATAAATCATACATCTCTTTTTTAGGTTCCCCCTCCATGCCACCAAAAGTTATTTTTGGATTACTTGAGGTAAAAAACCAAACATAACCAGATTTAATGGTGTACCAAATCCAAAAAAAAGAAATCGGTGCGTAGAGCAATTTAAAAGGCCAAGCTTCCCAATTTTTAATAGCAGCAAAGAAGATTTGAATCTTTTTCATAGAGATACAAAAATAGCACCTTAGCTGCAACAATTAGAAGGATGGGTTAAATTTATCTCACCTAAGAATGGAAGAACCTCCTATTTACAATTAATGATGTAGTGTAAGCTACATAAAAGACAAGCAGTAAAATTTTAAATATTTCAGCTGATCACTGGTGTAAATAAAACCCCTACTTTTTGCTACCTTTACCATACTGAAACGAAAAGTATTATGCATGTTCCAACAATGGCTGAAATGGCAGCAAATGGCGAAATTCCTGATGTTTTGTTTTGGGTAGGCTGTGCAGGAAGTTATGACCAAAGAGCTCAAAAAATCACAAAGGCATTTGCAACCATCCTACACAAAGTAGGTATTCGCTATGCTATTTTGGGTAAAGAAGAATTGTGTACAGGAGATCCTGCAAGAAGGGCAGGAAATGAGTTTATGTTTCAAATGATGGCTTATCAGAATATCCAGGTTTTAAACGGTTATGGAATAAAAAAAATTGTTACTGCCTGTCCGCATTGTTTCAATACATTAAAAAATGAATACCCTGAATTGGGTGGTAATTATGAAGTAATCCACCATGCTAGTTTCATTCAACAACTTATTGATGAAGGAAAAATTATCATGAAAGAACAAGGTGATTTTAAAGGGAAGAAAATCACTTACCACGATAGTTGTTATTTAGGCAGGGCCAATAATATTTATGAGGCCCCTCGGAAAGTATTGGAAGCATTAGACACAGAACTGGTAGAAATGAAGCGATGTAAAAGCAATGGTTTGTGCTGCGGAGCTGGTGGTGCGCAAATGTTTAAAGAAGAAGAGAAAGGAGCAACAAGAGTTAATTTCGAAAGAAGTAATGAAGCCATTCAAACAGGTGCCTCCATTATTGCAGCAGCTTGTCCGTTTTGTAACACTATGTTAACCGATGGAGTAAAAAATAGCAATAAAGAGGAAGAAGTTGAGGTTTTTGATATAGCCGAATTAATTGCACAATCCATTCAATAAAATAATATGAAACTTCAATTTCAAGATCAAATACCTGAAGAATTTAATGATTCATCGAAAGTGTGGATCTACCAAAGTAGCCGTTTATTTTTAATGAGTGAAGCCTTGGAAATTGAAACCATATTAGAGCAATTTATAGCTTCATGGAAAAGTCATGGTGATACTGTAAAGGGATATGGGAATTTATTTTTCGGACAATTTATTATATTAATGGCTGATGAAACTGCTACTGGAGTAAGTGGATGCAGTACAGATAGCTCGGTAAGATTAGTGAAAGAAATTGAAGAGAAATTTAAGGTTCAACTTTTTGAAAGGCAAACATTAGCATTTTTCGTTAAAGATAAAATTCAGTTACTACCCTTGTCTCAACTAGGATATGCTGCCGAGAATGAATTTATAAATGCAGAAACCTTATATTTTAATAACACCGTACTCAATAAAAAAGAGTTGCTGCAAAATTGGATCATACCAATTAAGGATAGCTGGCTTTCCAAACGGGTTGCCTTTACAGCAATAAAATAATTCATCTATTTTTCAGAGGGACTTCTTTTAAGGTAGTTTAACTTAGAGATAGTTGCTTCTAATCGAGCTATTTTGGTCGTTTCCTTTTTAGCTCCTGCTATCCATGTGATATATTCATTTTTATCTGAAAATGAAAGGGTCTCATAGAAAGTTTTGGCTGCTTTATTTTTAGTAAACAACAATTCCAATGCAGGAGGAGTGGTAATGGTTCTGTCTTTAACTTCCTTTACTTTTTTTTCAATCAATACTGATTTACTAACACCCGTATTGGATTTTTTAAACCGCATGGCAGTCCAAATACTATCGATCGTGATTAAATTCACCTCTTCATAGCCAAAATGAGCAATACACTCCCAATTACATTCTCTAGTCAAATCGCTTACAATTTTAGATGCTGCCTTAGGAAAGGCAACCCAAAGCTTCGCTTCATCATGCAAAGCGGGGACTACATCAATCAATATATCCTTCAGTTGCTTTTGACTAATAGCAAATACCAGGGCAAATTCAATTTTCCTAGCTTTAAGCAAGGGGGTGACGTTTTTTGCAAATGATATTTTTACAAATTGCTTCTCAACAGTTGACGGTAAACCCTGAATTAATAAATTCTTTTCATCCTTCAATTGCAGTTTTTCTAATATAGTCTGCGACGGAGCTAATACTTCCATTTAAAAACCAATTTTAATATAAAAAACATAATCGAGACCTAGCAACCGAACTTTAATAGAATTCATTCATTAGTCAACTAAGAAACAGATTAAAAAAGAATTGCAAATTTAATTTTAATTTTTAACAAAACATCATAAAACTCAGTATTTACAATGATTTAGCTTAAAAATACCTGAAAAATCAAGGTATTAGGGTTTATAAAATCTTAAAGCCTCAGCCATATAGCCCTGTAAACGGGAGATCCTATTTTCATCGGAGGGGTGAGTTGTCAAAAATTCAGGGGTATTTTGATTTCCACTAGCTGCAGCCATCCTTTTCCAAAATGGGATAGCCTCAGTAGGATTATAACCAGCCATTGCGGCGAAAATCAAACCAAAATGGTCTGCCTCGTACTCCTGTAGTCTAGAATTAGGTAAAAGAAAACCTATTTGGCTTCCAGGACCAAATATGCCATTGAAAATACTATTCACCTTTCCATTATTGGAGGTAAGTACATCTCCGGCAATACCAACTCCCTGGGTTATCAGCGATTGACTCATTCGTTCATTACCATGACTGGCTACCGCATGGGCAATCTCATGACCTAGTACAATTGCCAATGCTGTTTCATTTTGGGTAACCGGTAGTAATCCAGTATACACTACCACTTTACCTCCTGGCATACACCAGGCATTCACTTCTTTATTATCTACCAAATTGAATTCCCACTTATAGCCCTCTAATATTTCAGACTTTCCCTTACTTGAATAATATTGGGTAATGGCATTACTTATTTTACTTCCTACTCTTCGAACCATTTCTGCATTATTACTCGTATTGTTAGCAACTACTTTACTTTGGGATAAGAATGTTTTATACTCAGTAAGTGCCATTTGTTGAAGTTGACCCTCAGGCAATATATTCAATTGCTTTCGACCCGTAACCGCATTGGTAGTACAAGAGCTATAAAAAAGCGGGAAAAATAATAAGATAGGCAGTAACTTTCTCATATTTAATACTATTTATCTATTGATTTTGATACATTCATTGAAAGATCAAAATTACCTACAAACCAATATTCAAGGTAATTTGAAAGCCTAATAAAATGGTAAGATTTTTGGAGGGAAATTATTTCCGATTGAGTTTTCGTTTATCCCTAGCTTTAAAAATAGGCACTCTATTTTCATTCCCTTTCAAAATTTTGACTATATTTTTTTGATGGGTAAGAATAATCATTATAGAAACAAGTACAGCAAATACTCTATAAAGTGTCACTTCATCATTCCAAATCCAAAGTACGCAGATGGGCAGTGCTAAACCAGCCAGAATTGAACTCAAAGAGACATACCTAGTAAGGAATAAAACTAGTAAGAAAACCCCTACACAGCTTGCAGCAATTACGGGCTGAACAGTTAAAATCATACCAAATAAGGTAGCAACCCCCTTTCCTCCCCTAAATTGGGCAAAAATGGGGAATATATGGCCAATAACTGCAGCTAAACCAAGTCCTACCATCAAATTGGTTCTGTCCCACTCGTCGGTAAGATAATGAGGTAAAAAAACATATAAACCTACAGCAAAAACTCCTTTTAGAATATCGAAAAACATCACTATAGTGCCATACTTTGAACCTAATACTCGAAAAGTATTAGTGGCACCCATGTTTCCACTGCCGAAATCTCTAATGTCAATTTGAAAAAAAGCTTTGCTTATAATTAAAGCAGTAGGTATTGATCCAATGATATAGGCTAAAACGATTAATAGTAGTTCGTTCATTATTTCCTTAATAGGTTCAGTTACAAAGATACCTAAAATTTGATTTCCATGATATTTTAGGCCCCCTAATCTTTAGCCAATTAGGGCTTTTTTGCCAAAATTAATATCCAATCGCCCCGATTTAAAGTTGAAATATACTGCAAGCCCGCTTCTGTGATAGAACTTTTAAGTTCCGTTTCATCTTGCAATAAAAATCCACTTAACAATACATAAGTATTTGAAATAGAGGATAATACGATTGATTTTAAATTATCCAATATTACATTCAAATTAATATTAGCCAAAATAATATCAAATTTTTCTCCGGCAGGAAGGGTGGCTAACTGAGCGACACGAATATTTGAACTTCCATTCTGCTGAATATTTTCAATGGTATTGGTGATACTCCACTCGTCATAGTCAATAGCATAAACATCAGAAGCGCCTAATTTAGCAGCCAAAATAGCTAATACACCTGTCCCTGTTCCAAAATCCAAGACTGTTTTACCTTTAAAATCAATCTCCTTCATCTGTTGAATCATCATAAAGGTAGTTGCATGATGACCTGTACCAAAGCTCATCTTAGGGGTAATAATAATTTCATGCAGTACCTTTTCGAGAGGAGGATGAAATGTTGCCCTTATCCCAACAAAATCATTCACTAGTACCGGCTGAAACCCCTCTTCCCATTGCTTATTCCAATTGATATTTTCAACGGTGTATTTTTGATAAACTAAGTTTTCAAATAACTCAATCACCTCAAAAAATCCAGCTTCTTTAAAATCTTTTTCAGCAATAAAAGCCTTTACAATTGGCGGCAGCTCTTCAAAACCTTCAAAACCTTGCTGAGATAACAGCGCTATCAATTGCTCCGATTGCTCGGTATCCAAAATTTCAAAATCAAATTGCAGATAGTTCATGCTGTTTTTTTAATACGTCTATATAATTAGCTGCCTTTAGAAAGTTTTGACTACAAAAAACTCCGAAGAAAAATCTTCGGAGTATATAATTTAAAAGATAAACTTAAGGTTTTTCTTGTGCATCAGGCTTTGGCATCAATACCTTGCGACTCAATTTAAATTTACCGGTACGTTGATCCACCTCTAATAATTTCACTTTCACACGATCACCTTCTTTAAAGATTCCGTCCATGGTTTCCAAACGCTTCCAGCTAATTTCACTGATATGCAACAAACCTTCTTTCTTAGGTAAAAATTCAACAAAAGCACCAAATTCTTTAATGCTCTTAACGGTACCCTCATAAGTATCTCCTACTACTGGCACAGCAATTAAACCTTTGATCCAGTTAACTGCTTTATCCAAACTTTCTTTTGAAGCGGAGAATACACTTACTTCACCCACATTGTTTACTTCTTCGATATTGATAGTAGCACCTGTTTCACGCTGCATTTCTTGAATTACTTTACCACCTGGTCCGATAACTGCTCCGATATATTCTTTATCGATTGTTAATTTAACCATTCTTGGAGCATGAGGTTTTACATCATCTCTATGAGCAGGAATGCTAGCATACATCGCATCAAGTATATGTAAACGACCTTTACGCGCTTGCTCCAAAGCTTGGCGCATAATGTCCATACTTAAACCATCTACTTTAATATCCATCTGTACACCACAAATTCCATCACGAGTTCCAGTAACTTTAAAATCCATATCACCTAAATGATCTTCATCACCCAAGATATCTGTTAACACCGCAAATTGATCCTCTTTTTTTATAAGGCCCATTGCCACACCACTAACGTGCTTTTTAATTGGCACCCCAGCATCCATTAAAGCCAGTGAACCAGCACATACTGTAGCCATTGAAGATGAACCATTACTTTCTAAAATATCACTTACTACCCTAACGGTATAAGGATATTCAGCACCAGGCATCATTTTTTTAAGAGAACGCATAGCTAAATTACCATGACCTACTTCACGACGTCCAACACCACGCATCATTTTTACCTCACCGGTTGAAAAAGGTGGGAAATTATAATGCAAAATAAATTTAGTGTAATCGGATTTAAAGGCTGATTCAACCAACAATTCATCCAACGGTGTTCCGAATGTAACAGTCGTTAATGACTGAGTTTCACCCCTTGTAAATAAAGAAGATCCATGAGGGGTTGGTAAAATATTGGTTTCCATCGATAGGTTACGAATATCTTCTGTACCTCTTCCATCCAAACGCTTTCTATCCCTAAGAATCATGTCCCTTACAACATTATATTGTAATTCACCAAAATAGTGCCCAATTAAGGCCTTATCTTCTGCAGGCAATTCATCGCCTAAAAATTCTTTTACTGATTTTTTTAATGCATCAAATGCATCACTTCTCTCATGCTTTGCTGAAGCTGATGAAGCAATGGCAAGGGTTTTATCTTGAGCAAATGCAATGATTTTTTCGTTCAACACTTCATTGCGGTAAGGTTTAGTGTACTCTCTTTTGGTTGTACTACCTACCTTATCTCTTAAACGCTGCTGTGCTTTAATTTGAATTTTGATTGCTTCATGTCCTAGTTCAATCGCTTTCACTAAATCTTCTTCAGAACACTCATTGGCTTCACCTTCCACCATCATGATATTTTTTTCTGTAGCGGCAATGATAAATTCAAGATCACATTCAGGTAATTCTGTACGACTAGGATTTACAATGAACTGACCATTTTTTCTACCAATACGAACTTCAGAAATAATTTCTTGAATAGGAATATCAGAAACTGCTAGAGCTGCTGATGCTGCTAAACAAGCAAGGGCATCGGGTATCACTTCGGCATCACTTGATACCAAGCTAATTAATACTTGAACGTCACATAAATAATCTTCTGGAAATAATGGACGCAATGCTCTATCAATTAAACGACTCGTCAAGATTTCGTAATCATTCAAACGTGCTTCTCTCTTAAAAAATGAACCTGGTACGCGACCAGCTGAAGAAAATTTCTCTTGATAATCTACTGATAAGGGAAAGAAGTTTTGACCTTCTTTTGGTTCTTTATTAGCCACAACAGTAGCTAGCAAAATACAATTGCCTTGTTGCAATGTAATGGCTCCGTCCGCCTGGCGAGCCATTTTGCCTGTTTCGATAGTTACCATCCGGCCACCACCAATATCAAATGTTTCTGATTGAATATTAAAACTCATAAAAATTTAAATTGTATATTTTGAAAAGATGCATTGGCTCCATGCAAAAAATTTTAATAAAAAAGAATTCCCAACTGTTGAAAAAATAGTTGGGAATTTTATTATTTAAACATGGAGATGAGCTTATTTACGGAGACCTAATTTCTCAATCAATGCTCTATAGCCTGTCAAATTATGTTTACTAAGATAGGTAAGTAGACGCTTTCTTTGACCAACCATCATCATCAATCCTCTTTGTGAAGAAAAGTCATGCTTGTTCACCTTAAGATGATTAGAAATATGATTAATACGCTCAGTCAATAAGGCAATTTGACCTTCAATTGAACCGGTATTGGAGGCTTTACCACCAAATTCTGTAAAAATTTTCGCTTTTTTTTCGATTGTTAAATACGGCATTTCTTTGTTTTTAATAACGTCTTTGTTAATTTATCTTTTTTTCTAGCTGGCAAAAGTAAGAAAAATTATCCAATTTAAGGAAACAGATGACAAAAAAACATATAAAATAGCCGTTTAAGGACAATTTCAGTATAAAATGAGTACAATACTTTCCCTAAGAATCCTGTAAGACAATAAGTGGAAGAACCCTTTCTGAGGCAAAATAAACTATTCCTCTTCTAGGTATTTTAAGTGTAAGGAGAATAAAACGATGATAATAAGTCCAATGATGGAAGCCACCATGGAAAAGCCCATTGCCCCAAAATTGTCTCCAAATAGTAGAAAATGAGATATCAAGTTAAAAAAAACGCCCAAAACCAATGAATAAAATCCATTTCTTTTTCCTCGATACATCAATACTGAACCTACCAAACAAAGTATACAAGAAACCACCCCTCCAATTGAGAATTTTTTATAGTTCGCTTCAGTAATATTTCCAATGCGAACAAAAGGAGTAGCTAAATCCCCATTGGAGTAATCTAATACCCTCAACCTACTATTAGCATCATTAGAGGCAATCTTATTCACTAAAGTTTCCGCATTAAAATAGCCAACACCGTTAAATACAAGTCCAGTGACACTTCCAAAGAAGGTTAGCAGGCATAATATGGGAAAAAATAAAGGACGATGTGAAAGATAGCTGGGGGTAAGACTCGGTAAGTGAAGCATACAAAAATGAATTATACCCTAAGTATAATATAATTTTATAATATATGCAAGATAATTACTAAGTTATTTTTATTGATGATCAAAGACTACTTAAATAGCAATAGAAAGTGATTATTGAGTTATGCTCGCATTATCAACTACTTTGCCACTTTCTGTTTTGATCGTTCTAGCTGGAAACTTATTAATCACCATATAATCGTGGGTTGCCATCACAATAGCAGTTCCATAATCTTTTGAAATATGAAAGAGTAACTGCATAATCTCATCACTCGTTTGAGGATCGAGATTACCCGTTGGTTCATCTGCCAGAATTAAACGTGGAGAGTTTAACAATGCCCTCGCAATATCAACGCGCTGCTGTTCACCCCCACTCATTTCAAAAGGCATTTTAAAACCCTTGGTTTTTAAACCTACTTTATTTAATACATCGGCAATTTTATCATTCATTAAATTTTCATCCTTCCAGCCAGTAGCTTTTAAAACAAATTTTAAATTGTCGTTTACATTCCGATCTGTTAACAATTGGAAATCCTGAAAAACTACTCCCAAACTGCGTCGAAGAAAAGGTACTTTCTTCCAATCTAATTCCCGTAAGTTGTAACCAACCACAGTCCCCTCACCTTCTGTCAAAGTAAGATCACCATACAATGTTTTTAAAAGACTACTTTTTCCGGTACCCGTTTTACCTACCAAGTAAACAAACTCTCCTTTATCGATAGAAATATTCACCTCACTTAAAATGAGAGAACTACTCTGGTAAATGTTTACATTTTTTAATTCTACGATTGCTTGAGACATAATAAATAGCTTTTAAGTATTTGTATTCAAAGAGATCATTTTTTTAATAAACGATTTGTTCTCCTTTTAATTGAATGATCAATTCTTTTTTATCATTGGGTTCTACTCTACCAATCACTCTTGCTTCAATATTAAATGATTGAGCAGTAGCAATCATTATTTCCGCATCTTCCGCTGAACAATATATTTCAAGTCGACAGCCCATATTAAAAACCTCATACATCTCTTTATTATTACTTCCGCTGCTCTGCTGAATTATTTTAAATATCTCGGGTGCATCAAATAAATTATCTTTTACTATCCTGAAATTATCTGGAAGATATTTCATGCACTTTGTTTGTCCTCCTCCGCTGCAATGAATTAATCCATGGATTTTATCAAAATGATTTTCCAATAATTGCTTTACAACTGGTGCATAGGTGCGTGTAGGCGAAAGAATCAATTTACCAATGGTAGTAGTAATCGGTTGATTGTTTTCAGTAAACGAAACCGAATCAGAAAGTTTATTTTTTCCAATATAAACGACTTCCTCTGGTAAACTAGTATTGTAACTTTCCTTAAAATGATCCGCATAAAATTTACTCAACACATCATGCCTTGCACTGGTAAGTCCATTACTACCAATACCACTATTATATTCGGTTTCATAACTAGCTTGACCAAAACTAGCAAGTCCTACAATTACATCACCTGCTTTTATTTTATCGTTACTGATTACTTTAGTTTTTGGAAAACGACAAGTCATGGTACCATTTACAGCAATCGTTCGAACTACATCTCCCACATCGGCTGTTTCGCCACCTAAATAATGAATAGTAACTCCATAGTTTTTTAGCTCATCGAATAATTGCTGTGATCCATTAATTATCTGAGACAAAACTTCTCCAGGAATAATCGTTTTATTTCGATCGATGGTAGAGTTAAAAACGATCTTATCATACACACCAACGCAAAGTAGATCATCTAAATTCATTACAATAGCATCCTGGGCAATTCCCTTCCAAACATTGATATCCCCTGTTTCCTTCCAATATAAATAGGCCAGAATACTCTTAGTTCCTGCACCATCGGCGTGCATCACACTTACAAAATCATCCGCACCGCCCAAATAATCAGGATATATTTTACAAAATGCATTAGGGTAAAGCCCCTGATCTAGATGCTTTGTGGCTGCATGCACTTCCTCTTTTTGGGCTGAAACCCCTCTTTTATTGTAAAGACTCATGATATTAATTATACTGCAAAACTATATTTCAATTATCAATAATCCATTAATTAATTTTCAGGTAGTTTTGCACAAATTTATATGACTGTTTATACCAATATACAAGATCTACCTATTTTCAATCATTCAGTAATCACAATAGGCACTTTTGATGGGGTTCATTATGGACACCAGCAGATCCTAGAATTAATGAAATCAGCAGCAAAACAGGTAAATGGCGAAACGGTCATCATCACTTTTCACCCCCACCCTCGTAAGATTATTGGGACCAATAAAGCGCCTATTTTCTTACTGAATACCCTTGAAGAAAAGATCAATTTACTTGAAAAATATGGAATTGACCACCTTGTAATCATTCCTTTTACTGAAAAATTTGCCCAACAGACTGCGGAAGACTATATCTCCGATTTTTTAGTGAATACTTTTCATCCTCATACCATCATTATTGGGCACGACCACCGATTTGGAAAAGATCGGACTGGAGACTTTCAGTTATTGGCAGATAAGGCATTAGAATGGGGCTATCAAGTAAAAGAGATTCCTGGATATATGCTTAACAATATAACCATCAGTTCTACCAAAATTAGAGAAGCTCTTTTAAAAGGTGATATTGAAAATGCTCATGATTTATTAAGCTATGATTATTACTTTACTGGTAAAGTAGTGAAAGGAAATCAACTCGGCAGAACCATAGGGTATCCAACTGCTAATATTGAAATGATAGATGAAAATAAACTCATTCCATGCAATGGCGTTTATTCAGTTTTGGTAACTAATGAAAAATTAAAAATCAATCAACAGGGCGGTATGATGAACATTGGTTATCGACCAACAGTAGAAGGAAATACAAGAACGATTGAGGTGAATCTATTTGACTTCGATCAAAGCCTTTATGATGAAACGCTTACTATTACCTTGAAAAAGTACTTACGTAGCGAAGTGAAATTTTCAGGACTAGACGAATTGAAAAAACAATTAGAAAAAGACAAGCAAGCAGCTTTGGATTCGCTAAAGGGTAAGGAAGGTTTTAATAATTAAGCCAATTATATCATCCTACTTACTAAATCATCCCATCATTTTTACTACCATCTCCTTCAATAAAGAAGCATCTGAAGTACCGTTACTATTAACTCCTACGCTTTTTAAATTATAGTCATGTAGCAACAGCAAGGATCTTTCTATTCCTTCATATCCATACATTTTCATTGTTGAAAGCGCTTCTTTAACCGCATAGGGATTATTATAAAAAAGGGGCTTTAATGCTGCTTCACTTTTATCTACCATACCAAAAATCACATAGAGCTTACTAAAGAAACCATACAAGGCAGGAAGTACCAATTGAATCGGCGCCGCTTTAGGATTACTTTCAAAGTATTGAATAATTTGCATTGCTTTTACCAAATCTTTTTTACTCATAGCAGCCTGTAATTCAAAAGCATTGTATTCTTTACTTACCCCTACATATTTTTCAATATCATCTTCAGTAATGCTTTTTCGCTGACCAATATTGAGCGTTAATTTTTCGAGTTCATTTACTATCCGACTGAGATCGTTTCCTAAATGTTCTGTTAACAATTGAATGGCTTTAGGAGTCATCGTGAAATCTTGTGACTTCAAATAATCAGTCACCCATTCAACCAACTTATAATCTCTTACTTTTTCAGAATTAAATAGTTCACATTCCTTTTTAATATACTTACCTAACTTGCTTGTTTTATTAATCGTTTTCTCTTTGTGACTGATAATAAAAACGGTAGAAGCAAGGGGTGCCTTAATATAATTTTCAAGCTTTTCAAGATCTTTCATCTGCTGTGCTTCTTTCAAAAGCACTACTTGTTTTTCAGCAAACATTGGGTAACGCATACAGGCATTCACTACATCACTCCAGTTGGCATCTTTTCCGTAAAAAATTGAAAGATTAAATCCAGCTTCACTTTCCGGTAATATTTTATGCTCAGCATAATTCATCAGTAGATCAATATAATAATCCTCCTCACCTTCCAACCAATAAATGGGTTTAAAAAGTTTCCTTTTCCAATCCCCTATAATTTTTTCTACCGACATATGAATTCAAAATTACAAAAAAATAAGCTCTGAAATATTTATAAAGCTTGCAGTACGTTAAAAATGGCAGCATTAAAAAACCCAGCAAACGCTGGGTTTTTTAATGCTATTGTATAACTTATTTTCTTTTAAAGTAAGTACACCAATTAGTATCCAATTAATTTAAAGACCTAAAATCTACAGGCACCAATTTACTCACTCCAGGCTCCTGCATAGTAACTCCATAAATTACGTCCACCGCACTCATGGTTTGCTTATTATGAGTTACGATGATGAACTGGCTATTTTCACTAAACTGCTTAATCATTTTAGTAAATTTACCCACATTCGCATCATCCAATGGAGCATCCACCTCATCCAAAATACAGAATGGAGCTGGTTTGATAAGATAGATTGCAAATAACAAGGCAGTAGCTGTCAAAGTCTTTTCACCACCACTCAACTGTCCGATCGAAGAAGGGCGTTTTCCTTTTGGCTTAGCAACAATATCAATTCCTGTATCAGCCAAATTGGTTGGATCTACCAAAATCATATCTGCTGTATCATCTTCTGTAAACAAAGCTTGGAATACTTTCTGGAAATTTTCCCTTACTTTATTAAAGGTATCAAGAAACTGCTGATTAGCTGTTGCCTCTACCTCTTGGATAGTCTGCATCAAACTATCCTTAGCCGTTACCAAATCATTTTTTTGCTCCATGATAAACTCAAAGCGCTTTTTCATTTCAGTATACGCTTCTATCGCAGTAGGATTAATTTCTCCAATATTTTCTAAGCGCTTTCTCATCCGATCATTCTTCTCTTGCAGTTCTTCTAATGGTTGATCTCCAAGTCTTGGTTCATTAATAATTTCATCCAAATCAATCTTAAATTCAACCATCAGCCTTTCCTTCATACCGGCTAGTTGTAATTTAAGATCTGTTAGTTTATCCTTTATTTCATTCAATAAAGTATCGATAATCTCTTTCGATTTTTGCTTTTGACGAAGTTCAGCTTCCTTCGCAGTTAACACACTGCGTAAGTTATAATAAGCCTGATCTGCTTCATTCAATTTTTTCTCTTCAACCTCTTTATTTTGCAACATAGACACCAGCAAAACATCCAAATCAGCCAATGCCGCAGCAGTTTCGTTAATGCTACTAGCCGCCTCCGTTAACTGAACTGAGCTATTTTCGATTTGCAATTTCAAGTCAGTCAATTGATCATTCTTAAATTCAAATTCCTGCTTTAAAGAAACCAATTTACTTTGTTGTCTTGTAAACTGAAGGTTACCCTCGTTAAATGTTGCTGTTGAAAAATTGTATTCTTGTTCAGCCAAAGCATAGTCCTGTTCTACCACCTGTACTCTGTCAGTCAATTCTTCTAATTGAGTATTCAATTTCTCTAGCTCTTCCCTAGTACTAGCAATAGCATCTTGACTAGCTTCCAATTGTTGTTGTAGCTCTTCGATTCTTTGAGAACTAGTTTCTTCAAGATGATGAAGATTCTCAATTTTATTTTGTAGACTAAAAACAAAATTGGTTCCATTATTGATATCTTGCTGAGTCTGCTTAATTGCATTGTCTTTCAACTGCTCATTGAAAGCAATTACTTCATTGTGGCGAATTTCAATCGTTGCTTTTAATTCATTCACTACTATTTCCTGTGCACTAATTTCTTCCACTAACTTTTCCAAGTTTTTAGCACGGCCAATTTTCTTACCCTCGAATAAACCTACACTTCCTCCGGTTATTGAATATTTACCCTTTACATATTTTCCTGTTTTTTCTAATACAACGGCACCATTACTATTCTTTATTGCTTCTTCATTTTCAGCAATAAAAACATTCCCTAATAGATGTTTGGCAAGATGGCTGTATTTAGCATCTACTTCCACCACACTTAATGCAGGTATAGTCCCATTGGGCTGAGTAGAATTTTCGAAACCTGTAAATTGATCTTGTAAAAAGAAATTTGCTTTTCCCTTTTGATTATTGTCAAGCAAGTGGATAGCCTGCAAACCTTCTTCTAAATTATTAACGACATAATAATTTAGATAAGGCTCCAATACGTTTTCAACTGCAGCCCTGTATTCCGGCTTCACGTACATAATATCACTTAACAAAGGTGCTTCATGATTCCAGTCAGGATTTTTATGTAAAAACTTTACACTTTCTGGATAACCTTCCATAGAATCAACTAAACTTTTTAACAAAGCATATTCATTCTTCTTGCTATCTAACTTACGACTTTCTTCAGCCAACTCAGACCGAAGTCCTTCGAGCATACTTTGAGTCTGAAATATTTGTTCTTTAGTAAACTCGTGATGATCTTGTAATTGCTGAAGGGCTACTTTCTTCTGATCTAATTCCTCGGATTTGTCTTTACGCTCCTGCTCTAGTTGTTGTAATTGACTCTGACGCGCTGTCTTTTCATCTTGAATTTGAGCAATTGTTCTTTGAACATTTTGAATACTCGTATCAGCAACAGCTACTTTTTTTTCTGCCTCAAACTGATTTCTTTGTATCGCTTGATTTTCTCTACGCAAACTATCGATACTGCTACGTTTTTCATCGAAAATTTTACGTTTATCTTCAACGGCATTTTTCAATTCCTCCAACTTAGCTTCTAACTCTTCGAGTTTAACCTCGTCATCATTTATTTGTAGACTAGTAAATTGAATACTTTCATCCAATCCTTTCAACTGCCCTCCTGCTTTAAGCAAGAATTCATTAAGGCTTGTCTCTCTTTCTTTCAAATATTGTAAGCGCTGAGCGGTAAGACTTTTATCACTTTCTTTACTTCTTAATTCACCCAACAATTCATTGAATGCATGTTGCATTTCCTGCAAGGCTTTTTCTTGAGCTATAAAACTCAATTTCTCTTGCTCCATTGCAGCATCTTCAACTGCGATAGCAGTTTCCAATTCAATTCGCTTATCGACCTCTTCTTGTTGCTGCTGATTAAGATCGCGATAGGTTACATTAAATCCTTCTAGCGAAGCCTTTGCTAATTCAATCGTAACGTCTTTATATTCCTTCTTTATTTCAAAATACTTTTCTGCTTTTTTAGCCTGACTCTCCAAACTCTTCAATTGATTATTAATCTCAAAAAGCAAATCTTCAATACGCGCTAAATCCTGTTCAGTAGCATCCAACTTTAGCTTGGCTTCTTTTTTACGGGTCTTGTAAATAGTAATTCCAGCAGCCTGCTCCAACATTTTACGGCGGCTGTTCTCCTTGTCTTTAATGATATCATCCACCATACCCAACTCAATGATAGCATAGCTGTCGGTACTTACACCAGTATCCATAAACAAGTTATGAATATCTTTTAGGCGACAGGCTACATCATTAAGACGATATTCGCTTTCTCCGTTTTTATAATACTTACGGGTAACCGTTACCATATTAAATTCCGTAGGAAGTAAATTCTTGGTATTTTCAAATGTAAGGCTTACCTCTGCCAATCCTGATGCAGAACGACTTTTGCTACCATTAAAAACTAGGCTCTCCAAATTTTCACTTCTAAGGTTGCTAATTTTATGCTCACCTATTACCCATCGGATACTATCAATAATATTACTCTTACCGCATCCATTCGGTCCAATTACACCCGTAATTCCCTCATCAAAATGAAGTACAGTTTTATCGGCAAAACTTTTAAATCCTTTAATTTCAAGACTCTTTAAACGCACGATTCAATAATTTAGTAGGACGGCAAACCTACAGAAAAATGACTGATTTTGTTACGCTGTTGAAAAGTTACCCGTAAATGATCAGCACTGTTAATTAATAAGACGCACCGCCACATTTATAAATGTCAATATAAGTCAGTAAATATAGGAGAATAGGGTAAGAAAAAGGGGGGCATTCACTGGGGAGTTATTAACGCAGAAGAAAATGTTTTGCACATATATATTATTATATATTTATATACCATTGCCAAAAATCTGTCCCAATTTTGCTAATTCCTTGGATGCCTTCCAGTTACCTATAATTAGAAAAAACACAGCCCCTCATTTATATTTCAGACAATTAATTAAAAGGCTTAATCTGTCAAAAAAAATACTGCCTCCAAAAGAAGGCAGCTTATAAAATAGTTAAGCATTTATTTATAAAATCACTCTGCGCTAATGGTAATTTTCTTGACTTTATGACTGAAAAAAGTAGAGGGCATTTAAAACTGCAATAGACTTCAGAAAGAAAAAATATTTATTGGAAGCAGTTTACAGCCATAAGCAAATTTCAGGTAATGGATAGTGCTATATATAATAATTTTTATATTTAAAAATAATCTCTAAAACAAATTGCTACTGATGAAATAATTGATAAGATAGCATGATTCAAAGCTAATTTGAATCCAATGACCAATTATAGTAGCCATTTAAGTGTTGAAAGTCGGAAAACGCCCATATTGTTTATTAATCGTGCTTATCTTTGGAGAGTAAGTTAAACAGTCAATCACTTTAATTGTTTTTATGAACGATTTTATTACTATTCAAGATTTTGCTGGTGCTACCCATATCATATTTACGAGATACATCACCAACTTAACTATTCAAAGCGGTACCGCCAAAATCCATATCAATAGTGGAGGTTCCTCAATGACTGTTCATACAAAATATACTATGAAAGAATTAATGGAACTAATTTTAAAATAACCTTTAAAATTTCCGACTTCTTTCTCCAACAATGAAATAACTATTTAGCATAGTTTTAAAATACCAACTCCTAAAAATCGTTTTTTGAAAAATTTATTACTGCTTTCACTTTGCCTATTGAGCTTATTTTCATTTGCTCAGAAAAAAAATAGTTCTTATCAACTACATATTAAAAAAACTACCTCGCCCATTTTAATAGACGGTGAAATCAATGAGCTAGCTTGGAAAAATACTGACTCCGCGGCTGATTTTTTTATGGTATTACCCATGGACACTAGCAGAGCAAAAGTGAAGACAACGGTTAGGATGGCCTACGATAACAAAAAAATTTACATCCTTGCAACTTGCTACTTAAAAAATCCAGGCCCTTATATGGTTGAGTCGCTGAGAAGAGATTTTAATTTTTCTAAAAATGATAATTTTATATTTTTCATTGATTCATTTGATGACCTTACCAATGGATTTACATTTGGGGCAAATGCAGCAGGTGCTCAATGGGATGGAAGTGAATACAATGGATCGGTAGTAGATCTTAGTTGGGATAATAAATGGGTTTCGAAAGTAAAAAGTTATTCAGATAAATGGATATTTGAAGCAGCCATTCCTTTTACCTCCTTGAGATATAAAAAAGGTATCAAGAAATGGGGTATCAATTTTAGTAGAATGGATATCAAGGTGGCTGAAAAATCAAGTTGGACGCCTATTCCAAGACAATTTACCACTTCTTCACTTGCCTATACTGGGACATTGGTATGGGATGAAGCTCCGCCTGAGTCGGGTGGTAATATTTCTGTAATCCCCTATGCATTAACGGGTATTTCAAAAGATTATGACCGTTCAACTCCTTCCAAATATCGAAAAGATATTGGAGCAGATGCAAAGATTGCTCTCACCTCTTCTATCAATTTAGATATGACAATCAATCCTGATTTTTCTCAGGTAGAAGTAGATAAACAAGTTACAAACCTAGATCGATTTGAATTTTTATTTCCAGAAAGAAGGCAATTTTTTTTAGAGAACGCTGACCTTTTTGCCAATTTTGGTTATACCAATATTCGGCCATTTTTTTCTCGCCGTATTGGACTTGGTGTTCCCATCAACTTTGGCGCCAGATTGAGTGGTAACCTTAACAAAAACTGGCGAATCGGTATCATGGATATGAAAACAAAAGCCGACCCCAAAATAGGACTGCCTGATCAAAACTTTACCGTTGTGGCCTTGCAGCGACGTTTATTTGCTCGCTCTAATATTCGACTAATGTTTGTTAATAAACAAGCATTGCAATATGATCCCAAAAAAGATTCCACCAAACCAACTTATTCTCTTTATAATCGAAACATTGGATTAGAATACAATCTTGCCTCTGCCAATAATTTCTTGACAGGAAAAGCTATGGTGCTTAAATCTTTTAGTCCTGGTATAATTAATGGAGATTTTGTACATGCTGCCAATATACAATACACCAATAAAAAATGGATCATCTCTTGGCAACATGAAATTGTAGGAAAAAATTACCTAGCTGAGGTTGGATATGTACCGCGCAGTGATTACATTAAACTAAACACTCAAATCAGTCATTTATACTTTCCAAAAAAGAGCAAGATTTTAAGTCATGGTCCAGTATTTATGTCAACTTTTTTCTACAACAAAAATTTTAGAAGTACAGATAATGAACTTGTACTGGTTTATAAATTTAATTTAAGAAGCCAAGCAATGTTTGATGCTTGGGTAGCTAAAGATTATGTGGAATTGCTAAAACCTTTTGACCCAACGAATACGGGAAGTGCAACGCTGGCAAAGGGCACTCAACATAAATGGAATGCATGGGGAACTAGCTACACTTCAAAACCACAGAAATTATTTACTTATGCCTTCGCCTCTAGATATGGTGGCTATTATGCCGATGGAAATCGATTGTTTCTATCAGCAGATCTAGGTTACCGATTTCAACCTTTTGTAAATATTACTCTGAGTGCTAACTATAATCACATTAATTTACCAAAACCATGGGGTCAAACAAGATTCTGGTTGGTGGGTCCTCGCATTGACGTTACTTTAACCAACACATTTTTCTTTACCACCTTTATACAATATAATGAACAGCAAAAAAATGTAAACTTAAATACTAGATTACAATGGCGATATAAACCAGCTAGTGATTTCTTTATTGTATATACCGATAATTATTACACTGCTCCATTATTTGTTCGCAATCGAGCATTGGTTGTAAAAATTACCTATTGGTGGAATAAATAAACAAAGAATATAATTTCAAAAAAAATATGCAACTGCTATTTGTATTTTCAAATTTCAATTGGGGTTTAATCTTATTGTCTGCCTTTTTTATTGGCCTTTCCAAAGCAGGCTTAAGAGGTATCGATATGATGAATGTAACTATTATGGCAATAGTATTTGGTAGTAAGGCATCCACAGGAATCGTACTTCCCTTGCTTTGTGTGGCAGATATTGTAGCTGTTTCTTACTATCATCGACATGCTCAATGGAATCACTTTTGGAAATTAATCCCCTGGATGGCCATTGGAATTCTTGTAGGAGTATATGTTGGAAAAGATATGAATGAGGTGATCTTTAGAAAAATTATGGCCATCATAATCATTACTACTGTCATAATTATGGTAGCGCTAGAAATTAGAAAAAATCCAATCATTCCTACCAATAAAATTTTTGTTGCCAATATGGGTCTAGCGGCTGGATTTACTACTATGCTTGGAAATCTTGCAGGGGCATTTTCTAATATTTATTTTCTAGCGATGCGTATGCCAAAAAATGATTTTATTGGCACTGCATCCTGGGTCTTTTTAGTAATCAATCTTTTTAAGTTACCCTTTCAGGTTTTATTCTGGAAAAATATTACCCCTGAATCCCTCTATACCGACTTATTACTTTTACCCGCTGTACTGGTAGGTTTTTGGTTAGGCATTAAAATAGTTTCTAAAATAAAAGAAGATAACTACCGTAAAATAGTCATTGTACTTACTTTTTTAGGTGCCTTAGCTATCTTTTTTAAGAGATAATTAATTCTCTGGAAAATAATGAGCTAATGCTTTAGCAACGCCATCTTCGTTGTTGGTATCGGTAACAAAATCAGCTACCCTCTTTATTTCTTCAGGTGCATTGCCCATTGCAATACCTACACCAGCAAACTCAATCATTTCTTTGTCATTATAATTGTCACCAATTGCAATCACTTCTTGCTGAAGAATCCCATATTGATTCATTAAAAATTGAATCGCACTTGTCTTAGAGGCTTGAATATGCATCAATTCTATATACCTAGGCTGAGATTTAAAAATATTTAGTTTAGCCTGAAATTGACTAATTAAAATTTGTTCCACCTCTAGTATCAATTCCTTATCTCCTGCAACTAAAATCTTATTAGGACCAGTTTTTTCATTTTTCCAAGTCGACATTATTTGATCAAAAGGAAGAATTTGTATAGGCACTGCTGTAATTCTTTGTTCTTTTTCAATTGCAGGTGTATGAGCGGTAGCATACCATTGCATCTGACTATAGTACATAATAGACAGATCGTGCAATATTAGTTGTTCATGAACTGAAGCGACAGCTGCCAAACTAATATCAATCTGAGCTATAATTTCATTCTTATGGAAAATATAGCTTCCATTCAAACTTACTACTGGTATTGAATCAGGTAATATTTTTTGAGTAATAGGCAATATACCATGCAGCGGTCTGGCTGAGATTGGAATTACTAAGATGCCTTTGTTTAATAATCGTTGAATAGTATTTCTATTCTCTTCGCTAACTGTATGATCCTTTTTTAATAAAGTACCATCCATGTCTATAAAAACTGCTTTATACATTGGTTCGATTAAATTACAATTAAAGAATAAAGATAAATTACATTCACACTAAATAAAAAGAATAAGAACAAACTTATTGTTGACAAAGAGATGAATATTCTTCAAAAAATCTGAAACAATTTAATTGCGTTCATGAATAGTAGTTTTTCTGAGTCTAAGAAACCCTCCTTCTCGTCCAGAAAGAGACGCTCTTATTTCCGCTACTAATGATAAGGCAATTTCATCAGGACTTATAGCCCCTATATCCAATCCAATGGGCGCATGAATTCGATCAAAGTCTTCCTCCTTTATTGGGTTTCCTTCATCTGCTAATTCCTTCCATATTTTTTCTGAACGGATTCTAGGTCCTAGCATTCCAATATAAGGTACATTAGTTTTTAAGGCAATAGGTAAGTTATTTTTATCCGTTTTATAATCATGCGACATTAAAATAATAGCAGTAAACTTATCAATAGGAAGATTTGAAAGCTGGTCTGAAGTAGTAACCCTATCAACCATACTAAAAATATCACCTTTTAATTTTTGCAAATCAGCGATAATAGTTGCCCGCCAACCTATTTGTTTTAATAAATAGCAAAGAGGATAAATATCATATTGGTGCCCCATAATAATTACACTGATTTCAGGATTAACTATTTCAATAAATAAATCAATTTTTTTCTGATCATCAATAGTAAAAGATACTGAAGCAGATTTATTTTCAGCTATTTGATTTTTTATAGCCTTTGAAATTTCATCAACTAGCGATTGATTTGAAAAAATAGAGAGACTTGAATGATCTTTAAAATGAATAATATTTCCTGCTGTTAATTTATCCCAATTACCTTCAAAATGGGTGATAGAAATTAAAGTATGTGATTTTCTATCTTCTTGTAAACAGGATTTTAATATCTCTACTGGATTGTTTTTATCAGAATAAACTAAAGGCGTAAATAACACATCAATAATCCCATTACATCCAAGGCCAACACCAATTTGATGACTATCCTCTTCAGTAGTATCATAAGTCACTAATGTAGCAACCGATTTTGTAATAGCCATTCTAGCTCTCTTCAACGCATCGCCTTCTAAACATCCACCGCTTATACCTCCAACCCAATTACCATTATCCATTACTAACATTCTAGCACCTGTTCGGCGATAGGATGACCCCTCTACTCTTACGACCGTTGCTAATGCTGCACTAGTAAGTTCCTTATCAAGTGCATCATAGGCAGCAATAATTGATCTGATTTCTTTCATGAATTTCAATATAATTCTTCCTCAATTTATAAAATATTCAATTGATTATTAAAAAAGGTAGGTAATTCATAGAACTACCTACCCTACTATTTTTAAAAAATGAACAATCTACCAAAAGAAGGAATATAGAGCAACTAATATTCCTGCAATAATCAACGCGCCCACTGCAAATGAATTATTTAATTTAAACATAGATCGATCTACTTCCAGTCCATTGGTTACAACACCTCTCTTTTGATCAATTTTACTAATGAAATACATTACAATAACACATATTGCAAATACAAAACCCATTCTATCGATGAATGGAATTTCATAAAGCATTGTTCCATCAGTCTGCTTTACAAGTGTTGCAAAACCTAAAGGCTTAAGAAATGAAAGATTAATAACAGAAGGAATGAATTTAAAAATTACAGACAAAATAAAACCGCCAACTGTAGCAAATAAAGCCGCATTAGAAGTAGTTTTTTTCCAAAAGAACCCTAATATAAACATTGCAAAAATACCGGGACTAACAAATCCAGTATATTCTTGAATAAATTCAAAGCCTCCTTTTTTATCTATTCCCATAAATGGAGACAAAAGACAGGCAATCAACATGGCAACCACTACTGCGATCTTACCTATTTTCACCATTTGACTTTCAGAAGCTGCTACATTAATTTTTTTCTTATAAATATCTAAAGTGAAAATAGTAGAAATACTATTGGCTTTACCTGCCAATGAAGCCACAATAGCTGCTGTCAATGCAGCAAAGGCAAGTCCTTTCAAACCAGTAGGCAATAGATTTAATAAAACAGGATAGGCTTTATCCTGAACCAATTCACCATTCACCATCATTTCAGATTGAAAATAGCCTTCTTGATATAACACATAGGCAGCGATACCAGGTAGGACAACAATGACTGGCATTAATAATTTTAAAAATGCTGCAAACAAAATACCAGATCTCGCCGTCTTAAGGTCTGCACCTAAAGCACGTTGGGTAATATATTGGTTACATCCCCAGTAATTCAAATTTACTATCCACATACCACCGACCAATACCGTTAATCCTGGTAAGCTAGGATAATTTGCATTATCAGTTTTAAAAATCATATGAAAATGATCGTCTGATTTTTCCATCATCATTTTAAAACCATTCACTACTCCACTTGTATGATAATGGTCTGCTACCATCGTAAGCGCAATGTAGGTAGTTACTAAACCGCCCAATATTAAAAAGAATACTTGAATAACATCAGTATATCCAATCACTTTCATTCCACCAAGGGTAATGATAATGGCAAAAATAGCTAGGCCATACATACAGACATATAAATTAATACCAGAGATGCTACTAATGGCCAATGCGCCAAGATATAAAATAGAAGTAAGATTTACCACCACATATAATAACAGCCAAAAAACAGCCATAATCATTGCTACAGTTGAATTGTACCGTTGATTTAAAAACTGTGGCATAGTATAAATCTTATTCTTCAGATAAACTGGAATAAAGAAAATAGCCACAATTAAAAGCGTTGCCGCAGCCATCCATTCGTAGGTGGAGATGGCTAATCCCATTTGAAACCCATTCCCACTCATTCCTATAAACTGTTCAGCACTTATATTACTTGCAATAAGTGATGCTCCAATTGCCCACCAAGTAAGCGACCCTTCTGCTAAAAAATAATCATGAGATTCAGTAGTAGTTGACTTCTTTTTTTTATAATAAACCATATAGCCATATCCAGCTACAATGAAAAAGTAAACTAGAAAAACAAGATAGTCGGGAGTTTTTAAAGCATTCATACTAAAATTTTAATCGTTAAAAATGGCATCAAAAAAATTATTACTACAACAAATTAAAAATAGTACAATTACAAAATATAGCCTCTAGAAAAATTGATTCAATTGTGGATCTGTATAATCTTTTATAAAGCAAAGAATATTATTAAATTCACTAAACTCCTCCTGCGCATGCATAGTAGTCAACACTACCGTCTGCATACCTGCATTTTGAGCCGCTGCTACTCCCTTTAAAGCATCTTCAAACACGATACAGTTTTGAGGATCAACTTTCAACTGATCAGAACATTTTAAATAAGTTTCGGGATGAGGTTTACTGTAAATAACATCATCTGCACTTACAATTGATTTAAAGAAAGGACGAATATTTAATCCGTCAATCACAAAATCGATATTCATCTGAATAGCTGCAGAACCAATCGCCATTTGAATTCCATTAGCAGTAGCAGAATTTAAAAAAGTATCCAATCCTTTAATTAAAGCAAGATCAGGTTGATAAACTTTTTGATAAGTAGATTCTTTGTCAATAGACATGGTCTTTTTTTCTTCCATTGTAAAACGACCAGGGAAAATTCTCTCTAGCAATTCGTCATTTTTACCATAGCACTCTTCCTTCATTTGTTGCAAAGTTAAATTTGCACCTAGGTCAGTAAGGATTTTATGCCAAGCTTTGATATGATAATGCATATCATCTACCATGGTTCCATTTAAATCAAATAAAAAAGCAGTAGAGGATTGCATTATAAATATTATTGGATATTATACATTCATTTTAAATAAGGTATTTCACACAGTAATTACCCAGTTCAATTTTACAAAAATTTGAAAAAGCTGCGAACAGAAAGTTTTAGTTAGAAACAATGAATAAATTAATTAATTACTATTCACCATTGCCCATTCACCATTCACTATATAAATCGATTGATTATATTTTCAAAATATTCTTGTCTACCACTTATAGTTGCTGGCTCACCATTTTCAAGTGCAAAAGATCGAAGATCTTCTAAGGATAACTTACCCTCTTCAAAAGATTTCCCTTTTCCACCATCATAACTAGCATAACGGTCGATACGCAATTTTTTATACTCGCTATTACTAAGAATATTATCTGCTATAATCAATGCTCTAGCAAAAGAATCTATCCCGCCAATATGTGCATGAAATAAATCAGCCACATCAGTTGAATTTCTTCTGATCTTAGCATCAAAGTTAATTCCTCCTCCTGCAAATCCTCCTGCTTCAAGAATCACCAACATAGACTCTACTAATTCATTAATATTATTAGGGAACTGATCGGTATCCCATCCATTTTGATAATCTCCTCTGTTAGCATCCATACTTCCTAACATACCAGCATCAGCAGCTACCTGCAATTCGTGCTGAAAAGTATGTCCAGCTAATGTTGCATGATTTACTTCAATATTAATTTTAAAATCATTCAACAAATCATATTGACGTAAAAATCCGATTACAGTTTCGCAATCATAATCATATTGATGCTTACTAGGTTCACAAGGCTTGGGTTCAATAAAAAAAGTTCCTTTAAATCCATTTTTACGCGCATAATCTTTTGCAACATGTAGAAACTTCGCAAGATGCTCTTTCTCCCTTTTCATGTTGGTATTCAATAAACTCATATATCCTTCGCGGCCTCCCCAAAAAACATAGTTCTCACCTTTTAATTCGATCGTAGCATCCAATGCAGCTTTCACCTGTGCACCTGCATGAGCTAATACATGAAAATTAGGATTCGTAGAAGCCCCATTCATATACCTTCTATTAGAAAATAAATTAGCCGTACCCCACAATAATTTAACCCCACTATCCGCTTGCTTTTGCTTAAGATAAGCAGTCACCGATTGTAATCGCTTTTCATTATCCAATACATCGTTGGTATAATCTACCACATCCACATCATGAAAACAATAATAAGGAAGTCCTAATTTGGTAATAAATTCAAAAGCAGCATCTGCTTTATCCTTTGCTCTTTCAACTGCGTCGGCTTTTTCATTCCATGGATGCAAATGAGTAGCTTCTCCAAATGGATCTGCACCATTACCAACAAAAGAATGCCAATAGGCACAAGCAAAACGCAAGTAATCTTTCATAGGCTTACCTGCTACTATCTTATTTTCATCATACCATCTATACGCTAAAGGATTATCACTTCCTACACCCTCAAACTTAACCTGAGAGATGCCTTTAAAAAATTCTTTGTTTCCGGTTACTACTGACATATGTTTTTATTTGCCCCTATCCACTATATATTGGATAAAGATGTTTAGAAATTTATTTTAAAAAATAGTTATACATTAATTGTTACTACTAATCTTATTAAATTAAATCAATTCCTTCCACTCACTATACAATTCATCATATAATTTACTTTGCGTTGGTTCTACCCAATCAATTGGAACAGCATTGCTAAATGCATCCTTTGGTGAAATATAAAAACCAAGGCCTATTCCAGCTCCTTTTGCTGCACCCACACTGCCATCACAATCATGCAGTTCTACTGGAATATTAGTAGCGTTTACAAAACAATTTGTAAATACATCGCTTAAAAACATATTAGCTTTACCAGCACGAATAACAGAAGGTTGCATACCATTTTCTCGCATAATATCTACCCCATATCGAAATGCAAAAGCTATTCCTTCTTGAGCAGCTCTAAATAAATGAGCTGGACCATGAACATTAAAATCAATCTGATGAATATGACTTTGTAGTAGTTGGTTACCTAACATTCTTTCTGCTCCATTACCAAAGGGTAGCATCTTTAATCCATCACTTCCGGCAGCAACAGTAGCAGCCGCTTCATTCATCTGCTGATAAGAATAAATATTACCAGTTACTTTTTTTATCCAACTGTTTAAAATACCCGTTCCATTAATACAAAGCAGTACACCAATTCTTTTTTGATGCGCTACATAATTCACATGCGCAAAACTATTTATCCTTGATTGCTGATCAAAAACCAACTGATCAGTTACTCCATAGATAACACCAGAAGTTCCTGCTGTAGCGGCCACTTCGCCCGGTTCTAACACATTTAAGGATAATGCATTATTGGGCTGATCTCCGGCTTTGTAAGTAACAGGTATGCCTGGTTGTAATGACAATTGATTGGCAACAGCAGCTGAAATATTCCCATGAGTAGTAAATACTTCTTTTATTTCAGGAATAATCGATTGATCAAATCCAAAATAATTAAAAACATCTTTTGAAAGTTCCTGTTCTTTAAAATCCCAGAATACACCTTCACTCAATGCAGCAATACTAGTGGTAATATCGCCTGTAAGTTTCATAGCAATAAAATCACCCGGCAACATTATTTTATCAATCAATGCGAAAGTAGCCGGTTCATTTTCTTTTACCCATGCAAGCTTAGCAGCAGTAAAATTTCCAGGAGAATTTAATAAATGTTTTAGAGAGCGTTCATGACCAATGGTATCAAAGGCACGATTACCAATTTCAACTGCCCTACTATCACACCAGATAATGCTATCTCGCAAAACACGCTGCTGTTTATCTACGCAAACCAAACCATGCATTTGATAAGCAATTCCTATAGCTTTTATATCTGCTGGGTTGTATTTTTTTGTAGCATTCGCTTTAAGAATCGCTTGCTGAACATTTTCCCACCACATGTCAGGACTTTGCTCAGCCCAACCTTTTTGATGGGATGTAATTCCCGTCTCAGTATCTGGATATTGTGCGGTAGCCACGCAATTTTGCGTTTGCGCATCAACGATGGAAACTTTAATAGACGAAGTACCGATATCAATACCTAATAAAAGCATGATTAAGATTTATAGATTGCTAAAATACAATTGATTTTTAAAAAAATAAAGTTTAAAAAGTTCATTATCGATTAATATATTATCGGTGAAAACTTTCGCTTATAAACTTAAGTACTTCAGGAAGCGCTGATCTCCAGTAAGGCCAGTTATGCGCACCGTCTCTAACCCTGAATTCATGCTTTACTTTTCTATCTAAAAAAATTGAATGCAGTTCCATATTTGCTTTTACTAGCATATCATCATCTCCACAGTCAATATAATAGCGAACCTGATTCAATTTTTCTACCGAAACAGTTGATGCCAACTTTAGCACTGAATTTTTATTCCAGGTTTCTGTGAGCCGATTTTTTCCAGCCATATCAGTACCAAACAATTCATTGAGTTTATAATTTTTCCAACCGTTATCAGGCATTTCCATAATTTGATTATCATTCCAAAAAGCAGCACTTAATGGAGCACAAGCTGAAAAAAGATCAGGATGTTTCATTGCATAAATAAAAGATCCATACCCTCCCATTGAAAGTCCTGCGACTGCTCTGTACTGTTTTTTATTTCTTGTTTTATAAATAGAATCAATGAATGGGATAAATTCATTGATAAAAAAATCTTCATATTTAACTTTTCCTGCTGCATCATTAATATACCAAGAAACACCTGCGTCGGGCATAACAATGATCATTTGAGTTGCATCCCCTTTTGAAATAGTTTCGTTAGCAATTTTTTGAACCTCACCAAATTGAGCCCAGCCAGTTTCATCATCAGAATAACCATGTAATAAATACAATACCGGATATTTTCTTTGAGAAGTTTCATAATCCGAAGGAAGGTATATTGAGTACCTCACGGCTTTACCTAAAACCTTACTCTGTATAGTTAAACTTTCCATGGTTTTACCCTGAGAAATTGCAATCGCTGAAATTGATAAAAGTAAAAAGAAAGAAATAATTTTTTTCATTGGTTGGTTTTAAATAAGTGATTAGTCAAGTAATTAGAAGCATAGTTCTGTTTGAAAAGCAAACTAAAATTTGACCGTTTAAAATTAATTCAATTATACCATATTTATTGGATTGCCCTCAATCATTGCGGAAACGTTTTGAAAGGTAGTTTTCATTAAGCGGGTCCTAGCCTCAAAACTTATCCAGGCGTTGTGAGGAGTAATAATACAATTAGCCAGACCAATTAATGGATTGTCGGGAGAGGGAGGTTCTGAACTTAAAACATCGAGCGCAGCACCCGCAATTTTATTTTGCAATAAAGCATCTGCTAAATCTTGCTCAACAATTAATTGTCCCCTAGATGCATTAATTAAGTAGGCAGTTGGTTTCATTAAAGCCAACAATTCTTTATTAACTAAACTATGATTATCTGGTTTAAGAGGACAATGAATGGAAATAAAATCTGACTGAGTAAATAATTCAGTTAAACTTACTTCAGTAAAATTCTCCTCTCCTTTTTTACCCCGGTAATAAATGACTTTCATTCCAAATGCCATAGCTATTTTAGCCATTTGGATACCTATTTTTCCTAAACCAATTATTCCTATCGTATTATCCTTCAACTCTTTAATGGGGCTTTTAGTATAGCACCAATCTGCTGATCTAGCCCAATCTCCTGACTTTACAGAAGCAGCATGAAGACCTACCTGATTAGTAAGTTCTAATAACATTGCAAAGGTATGTTGAGCTACAGAATAGGTTCCATAATCGGGTACATTACAAACAAGAATACCTCTTTTTTTTGCAGCCGCAACATCTACCATATTATAACCAGTAGCCGTAACCGCAATTAATCTTAGCTCCTTTGCAGCATCGATTACATCTGCATTAACAGGAGTTTTATTGGTAATAATTACCTGTGCATTTTTGCATCTCTCCACCATTTGGTTACTAGCCGTTCGGTCATAATAAACTACCTCTCCTAAAGAATTAAAAGCATCCCAACTCAGATCTCCAGGATTAAGTGTGTATCCATCTGTAATAACTATCTGCACAATATTATTTTTTATTTTTTTTAATTATAAAACTTTTTTAAAGTAAACCATCCTAAAGTTTTTTTACAATTCTATTGATAAAGAATATCGAAAAGTTAAAAACACCCTATCACTGTAAGCTAAATTAGCCAGCAATAGGGTGTTAAAAATTTATAAACTAAATCAGCCCAATTACATAGTATACTTGGTTACCCCAGGCACAGCAATTGGATAAAATCCATCTGCATTTGGAAGCAATGGAGGCATCGCATCAAAACTGTATACTTTTGGATGAATATCAAGTCCGCAATTAATTGCTTTTTCCCACTCTATCCTTTGACCAGTATAAGTAGCCATTCTACCAAGGATTGAAGTCATGGTACTTTTAGCACCATTTTCCGCATCAGCAAATTTATACTCACCTTTTGCGATTGCAGCAAACAACTCCACGTGCTCAGCTTGGTAAGGATTGTTTTCAGTTTTTTTATCAAATTGATATAATACTTTACCGCTGTGATCAAGGATATTAGCAGCACCTGCCTGAATTTTACCTTTTGTTCCTACTATCAATTCATCCACTTTACTAGTAGTACCAGGTATATGACGACATTGGCTATTTAAAATACTTCCATCAGCATAAGTGTATTCTACATAATGATGATCAAAGATTTCTCCATGCTCTTTTCCTTTTCTCACTTGTCTACCACCCATTCCTTGCGCTCTCACAGGATAGCCTCCTTTAAACCAGTTAACGGCATCTAGATTATGTACATGCTGTTCTGTAATATGATCTCCACACAACCAGTTAAAGTAATACCAGTTACGCATTTGATATTCCATTTCTGTTTGACCAGCTTTTCTAGGTCTAACCCATACCCCATCATTATTCCACCATGCTTGCATAGAAGTGATATCACCAATTAGTTCCTTTCTTTTAAAAAGTTCACGATAAGAATTTTGGTAATGACGTTGTAAGCCAACCACCACATTTAATTTCTTTTGTTTAGCGATTGCGGCAGTTGCCAATACACTTTGAATACCAGCCGGATCGGTAGCAACTGGCTTTTCCATAAACACGTGCTTATTTTGTTTGATTGCTTCAGCAAAATGAATAGGTCTAAAACCTGGAGGAGTTGCTAACAATACCACATCAGCAAATTCAAATGCTTTTAGATAAGCGTCAAAGCCAGTGAATTTTCTTTCTTCTGGAACATCTACCCTTGTTTTTAAAATAGCCTTACCACCAATAGATTCAGCCATTTCATCACTCGTTAAAGATTGGTAGCAATTATCTAAATTATCTCTAAAGGCATCTGCCATTGCAACTATTCTAACATTTTGCTTACTAAGCAATGCTTGAGAAGCAGCACCAGTTCCACGACCACCACAACCCACTAGGGCGATCTTAATCACATCATCAGCACCAGAAAAATAATTGGCATTCGTAATAAGAGGAGCTGCAATTAATCCGCCAGCTAGCATTGAACCCTGACGTAAGAATTCTCTACGATTAGAATTACTAAGTTTTGAAGCATCGTTTTTCATAATAATTAATTTAAATGATCAATGTATAATTAAAAAATGAGTAAAAAAATTTATGAACGTTTTTCAATTTGAAATAAAATAATTTTCTTTTAAAAGTAAATTATTTCCCTAAATACTTTTTAAAAAATTCATTGATTTCATCCGCACTAGGCTGGACCAATGGACGAACAATTCGAAATCCAACAGAAGGTGCGTCCGTTAACCACCATTTACTTTTAGGAATTTGAGGATCTCGACGATTCATCAACGGATCCGACTTAGATCGATTAGCTGTTCTAAGTTCATTCGCTTCTTCTGTATATCCACCACCTCTTATCACTTTTGGATAACGAGCTTTTTGAGGCTCTACAAAAGGATTATCAGAAAGCGGCCCCATACCAGCCATTCTTTTTTCATCGTAATGGTCAAGTGTCCATTCGCTAACATTACCCAGCATATCGTATAGCCCCCAAGCATTAGGCAACTTCATTCCTGCCTTTTGATATTTTTCTTCACTGTTATCCTTAAACCACGCATATTTTCCCAGCTGTTTTTCATCATTACCAAAATAAAATCGAGTGGTTGATCCTGCTCTACAAGCATATTCCCATTCAGCTTCTGTAGGAAGTCTATAGAAATCACCTGTCTTATTATACAGCCATCTACAATACATTAACGCTGCATACTGTGACATGCTATTTACTGGATAGCCCCCCTCCTTACCCATACCCCAAGTTAAATCAATATATTGAGGTGTGGGTTTAGTAATCGCATCTACAGTAGAATTATCACTTGTATTCTCATCCTTATAAAAAACATCAAACTCATCTCTACTCATTTCATAAGCACCCATCCAAAAAGCAGCAATTGTTACTTTTCGCTGAGGACCTTCGTCAGTTTCTCTACCTTTTTCTGAGACTGCACTTCCCATTAAAAAACTACCCGCCTGAATTGGAACCATCTTGCACTGAACTTGAGAACCAGGAACATTAAATTGATAAGTTGAAAATGGAACTGGGGAGGTCTGAGCAGTTAGCCATTCAAATGAAAAAACAACAGAAAATAATAACAAAAAATGCTTCAAAATAAAATAATTAATTGAAGCTGAAAGATAAGCAAATAATTAAAACAAATATTACCGTTATTCTTGTTTCCAGAAAAATCTAAATCCCTTAGTTGAATTGAATAGTAACCTGCCCCTTTTTATCTCTGCTATAAGCACTTCTGCTCCCAGCAAGGAGGCAAGTTTCTTAGCTTTTTTTAATGACAATATACTACAAGCGGTAGCCAGCCAATCTGCCGTAGTTCCATCTGCTGCTATAACGGTTACATTTCGTTGAAAAGTAACCCCATAGCCCGAAGCCGGATTGATGATATGTGAATACCTTATTCCATCTTTTTCAATATACTGATAGGCATCCCCAGAGGTGGTAATGGCTCGATTTTTAAGCATTAATTTTTGATTCAGAAGTTCATTTGTTTTTTCTGGAATGTTCACTCCCACCACCCATCCATCTTTATTAATAGGAGCTCCGCTTACAACAATATCTCCACTAGCATTTACTAATGCATTATTAACACCTTGAGAATGTAAAAAATTGATCACTTTCTGAGCTACATACCCTTGGGCAATACCTCCAAGATCCAATTGCATTCCCTCCTGGGTTAATCGAATCGTTTTTTGTAAGGTATCAAATACCAGTTTATCAAACCCTATTAAATTTCGAATACGCTTTACCGTTGAATCAGCTGGAAATTGATGCTGCCTTCTAGCCTTTCTCCATAATTTAGAAAGTGGCCCCATGGTTATGTCAAAAGCACCCTCACTCAACTCGAACGCTTTCTTAGATTGAATTAAAATATCATACATCGCTGGTGATAGACCTACTGGAAGAGAATTTACACCCGCTGATTTACTTAACTTACTTAACTCACTCGAGTCAATATAATCACTAAAAATAAAGTTGAAGGAGTCTACCAAGGCAAAACAACGTTTAGCAATACTAGCAGCCTGAATACTATCGTTTGAATAGAAAATAATAGTAAATGGAGCCCCCATTTTTGATTCTGTAAATGAAAAGCGACTCATTTGTGCATTCCCTACAAAAACTAGGCATACAAAAAAAACAATAAAAGATACCTTAGAAAACATTCCCTCTTTTAAATTGATGATTCTCGGTAAATTTAAATCTTAAAATATAAAAACAATGCAAAGAAGAAAATTTAGTTAGCAATCAATACGATTATAGGTATTGAGCGTAGTAACGCCATTAAAGTTAAAGAAGATGAGCTTGGCAGTAAAAAAACGTATCTAGATGCTGACAATTTTATATGATAAAGAAATAAATTATAAAAAAATACCTACCAATTTTTTAAGCAGGTATTTTTTTATAAATATTTAAATAAGCGTCTCTTTAACTTATAGTTCCTTAATTTTTATACTTCTAAAAGATACATGGGTACCATGCTCTTGTAATAGAATATGCCCCTTAGGTGCCATCCCAAAATTTTGCCATTTTTCATATTTACTTCTAGCTACTAATGCATAGAAATACTGAGTTCCGCGCTGATACTCCACTACCTTCCATCCATTAATCCAATGCTCTACTCTACCATCTGGAAATACAATCACTCTTCCCCTATTCCACTCACCAATTGGTAATTTTTCTCTTCTACTTTGTGTTATTTTTAAGGAAGGAATCAAGTCATATAAAGACGCCATTGTTCTATTACCAATGGAACCCAACTTGCCATCAGGATGCTTGTCATCATCGAGTATTTGAAATTCAAGTCCAATAGCAGAACCACTGTTTTGTTCTTTTTCTGTAACAAAATATTTTACTCCGCTATTAGCCGTATCAGTTATTTTAAATTCAAATTGCAAATCAAATGCAGAGAATTCTTCCTTGGTTACGATATCTCCTCCATTAGCAGATTCTGCTCCGTTATTACCCTTTACATTCAAAGTGCCATTTTCTATATACCAAACATTATCAGGAAAATAATTCTTATAAGCACCTCTCCAACCATTGGTAGTTTTACCATCCCACAATAATCGAAGACCCGATTTTTTTTCAACCTCAGCAATATTATTAGGGATGGTATTAATAACGAAAATATTGTCTGCAGGAGACGGTTTTAAATGATCAGTTTGAATTCTTACCTTTCTCCAACGGATTTGTTTGCCCACCTGAGAAGCCTCTTTGATACCATGTACTTGCAAAGCAATAAATCCACTGGTTGTCATTTCATCAATTAGATGAGCACAGGCAACACCATTTACCCATGTACGAATACTATTTCCAATACATTCTATTCTATAGCGATTCCAAGTATCCTTTTTAAAGGCAGATTTAGCAGATGGATTATTTTCTAAAGAATAAAGCCAACCTCGTCTAGCTTCATCATAAATACCACCGCTCCATGCACGAGAAGATGGATCAATTTCCATTTGGTATCCATGAACTCTTTCGGGTGTTTTCTTATCACTTACATTGCACTTATCATTGGCATCATTTATTTCACTCCTAAATTGAATACCTGAATTCATATCACTACTCACCAAAAATTCAACTTCAAAAATAAAATCACCATATTTTTTTTCTGTTGCCAAAAAACTATTCGGTTCATTTAGCACTGTTGTACCAATAATTTCTCCATTTTTTACTTCGTAATTAGCTTTTCCATTCAATTGTTTCCATCCCTTTAAATCCTTTCCATTAAAAAGATTTATCCACTGGGCTTTCTCATTTCCTTGAGCAGATATTGTTAAGGAAGCGAATCCCACCAAGACTACCATCACCAATACACATTTACTTTTCATATTTTTTATTTAAACTTTAAAATGAATTAACAATTAGTTGATTTTAAAAACTTGGTAACTTATACCCGTTATGATATTCATTCATAAGGTATTTTTTATTTATAGCAGGATCAGTAAATTGATTCTTTTGTAAATCCCAAAATAATTTTTGTTTACTTCGGTAAGCAATATTACCCATTTGAGCTAATGTGGCTACATGCGCTCCCTCTTGAATAGGACAATGTAATTGAGTAGTACGATTAGATTTCACTCCTTCAATAAAATTAATCCAATGCTTTTCTAAGCCATTGTCAACTGATTTGGCAAATGGTACCAATACCTTTCCAACATTCTTTTTTTCTTCTATCACTTCCCAGCCAGAACGGCTTAAAACTAATGTGCCATTATTTCCTATAAAGGCTATTCCATGATCACGACCATAATTTCCATTTCCGATACCTACAGCGTGATCCCAAATAATATTAAAGTTATCAAACTCGTAGAGTGCCATTAAAGTATCAGGTGTTTCATAAGCAGAATCTGGAGCAGCATACTTACCACCAACAGAAACGATCGAATTAGGCGTCTTAGCCTTCATTCCTAAAAATGCATAATCCAATAAATGAACTCCCCAATCTGTCATTAAACCTCCAGCATAATCCCAAAACCATCTAAAATTAAAATGAAATCGATTGATATTAAAAGCATGCGTTTTTGCAGGTCCGAGCCATTGCCTATAATCCACTCCCGCTGGCACAGGAGTATCTGGCATTACTGGAATGGGTTGTTTCCAATCTAAGTAACACCAAACTTTTACCGTCCTAATATTTCCTAATTTACCACTATGAACAAAATCAATCGCATCCTTAAAATGTTGTTGGCTTCTTTGCCATTGGCCACACTGAACTACCTTATTATATTTTTGCTGTGCACTCACCATCGCCCTACATTCTCCAATTGAATTACCAACAGGTTTCTCTACATACACATGCTTACCAGAGGCCATGGCATCAATCATCATTAATGCATG
>Ga0222712_10000386_pt1 | contig 60081 bp, 83 predicted proteins | sample C33_657DmetaG_FD_165043 | JGI IMG/M metagenome (GOLD analysis project Ga0222712, IMG submission 165043) | Estuarine water microbial communities from San Francisco Bay, California, United States - C33_657D | ecosystem: Environmental > Aquatic > Marine > Unclassified | place: USA: California... | reverse complement strand
ACTCCGTAAGAACAAACAAGAACTCACACAATACGGAAAAGAGAAAATCCGAGAACGTATGAATAAAGAACCAACCCACGAAGAAATGTTGTCTATTGCTGAACGCAGAGAATTAGCAAATAAAACTATTGCTGAACTCACAAAAGACGAAAAGATTAAACTTGCACTGGAAGAACTTGCTGCGATTGTAATGGGTGGACAAGATGGTGAGGAGTATTATAATTCAATCAAGTTCATCAAAGATGTATTAGAGAGTTTGAGATGAACTTCACAAAACGCCAACTGGTTCTCTTGACGACTGCCCTTACTCTGTTCTATGATGAGATTGCAAAGACAGCACCTTCTGAAATGAAGACAGAAGTAATGGAAATCGCACAGATGGTTCAAGATGCTTATGAGGTGGTAGAATGAGTCACTTTGTAAAGAATCCAGATGAGATTATTCTGGAGAATGTGAAGATGGTTCACTTTGAAACGATGGAAGAAGGCCGTGCAGTATGGTTGGGTATTTACCTGAATGATGGTAAAATGTATCATATGAACATTGGTGGTGAGAATCTTTATGTGAATTATTCTTATGAAGGTAATGATGAGAACATTACTGAATGGGCAAAATTAAAATGAGGTTTGAAAATCCAACAAAATGGGAACTCTTCCTTGATGGTTTCCATAACTTCTGGTATGCTTGGGATAGTTATGATACTATAGAGCACTTTCCACAAGATTTCTGGGAGGCACTTTCTTATGGATGGATGGAAGAATATATTTTTCCTTATGATGACCCATTTAATCACACTATTTCACCAGAACGCAAGTTGAGATTGGGTCAATGAACGAAAAGTCTAAAATCTACTACAATGTCTGGTGCTGTGCATATCAACGCAGAGGATTATACAAAGGCACAGATAGGGAACATAGAGAACACGAAACTGTTCGTATGTGTCTTGATATGAAAGATGTAAAGTTTCATCAGTTTGATACAGAAAAACCGCATTATCTCTAATGACTTGGGCAGAATACATCATCACTTACCTTATCCCTTCTTGGTTTCAAACGGTTGGAGGTAACTTCCGTATCTGGCGTGATTTGATGACAGGAAACCACAAAGATTATGCTCTGATGTGGTATGATGACCCATATGAGGAGTGTTATGAATGGTTCTGGGGTTCACTGTGTTATGATGATACTCTAGATAAAAGTTTTCTTGAACACATACGAAAACTTGCTAAAGAAGTAGAGGAAGGTCAGGTTAAAACTTATAGACTTGATGAGATTTTAGGAGAATATAATGATATCGACTGAACTATTTCCTTATGAAAAGTTTGGATACCGACTTGAATTTGGTGAGAAGAAGAACCCTACAATCTGTTGGTTTGAGTGTGAGGAGCACTTGCAAAAATACCTGGAAAGGTATAAAATGGATAGTAAGACCACAAAGATTGATTATCGTGATAGAAAACCCCCTGACACCAGTAAAAAATACAAGAGAAGTGTGGAACAAAAGTCTAAACCAAAAAGTGACGGAGGTACAAGTGCAGTTCGCAAACGAAAACCCAGCGTGGATTCCAATCGAAACACTACTCGCTCTACAAAATCTAAAAAATGACCATTGAAGTAACTGAAAATGAAGACGGATCGTTCACTATCTCCTGGGATGAAACTTCTCCTACGGAAAGTATTTTCAACACCTGGACTGAAGACGACTTCACCAAGGCCATTACTGAACATCTTGAAAGTTTGGTAAAAGAAGATGACATCAAAGATTAACCTTGTTCTTGCACTGCAACAAATAGAAAACATTTCAAATCTTGTAAGAGAGAATAACTATGAGGCATTTTTTACCTCACATCTTCTACCAATCAAGTTTGAAATTGAACGACAAATTGTATTACATAATCATGGAAAAGAAGTTTTATGACGACGATGCTTTCTATGTGGAGCAAAAAAGTTGGGGAACCTGGCAGTCACATTATCCTGACGGTAAAGGTTTGATTACTTCATTAACTGAAGATGAGTGTATTCGTGCAAGTCGTTGGTATTTGCAGGCAAAACAAGAAGGTGGGTTTGACAAATCAACTGAAAAGACCTATTCTACAAAAGATAACTATAAACTTTAATATGACACAAAGAACTTTTACGACAAAATCAGGTACAACTTTTGAGTGGGAAGAAACGGCAGAGACTGTAAAAGCAGTTCAAGAACTTGCAAACTTTGCAGGGAATTACAGCGGACCTCTTTACGCACCACATCCAGACTTGAAGAATGAAAATGCGACTAAATCCTAATCAACAGTTCTGGGCAAACATCTTTCGCTGTGCTGTAGAAAGGTCTAACATTTGTTTTCAAGAAAAAGACCTTGAACGACACGCAAGGGAACATACAACTGTCGTATTAGCACTACAAAAAGGAGAAGAATTTTGGAAAGAACTACTGTAGAATACCCCTATCACGTTCTTGATAAAACTACTCCTTGGTATGAGTGGTTATGCTATTGTGAAATCTGTCACCAATTAAATGCTCCAGGACAACCATCTCTGGGGCGTTTTATGTCATATAGACGTTACTTAAAATCTGTTGGACTTCTTGATAATGATTAGAAAGTTTATTAAATGGTTTATCTCACCAAATGAAGAATCAATTACTGATGATGTCTATTCTAAACTAATTGAGTTACAAGAACGTATCGAAGTTCTTGAATCGGAAAGTGTAGAGAACAGCAATTGTTTCTATGAACTTTCTAATTGTATTGATGCAGTTGATGCGCGTATAGATATTCTAACTCTTGAAAGTTGGAATAAGAAAGATGTATGAATTAGACAACTTTGAAAAAGCACTTGCACACTTTGGTACACGAGTTGATGTTATCATTGCAATGGAAATGGGAGGCAAATTAGATGCTGACGCTGCTTACAAAAATATTAAGATGGAACTCAAAGAACTCAAGCGTATCCGAAAGTCCATCAAGAAAGACAAGGATTTGTGATAAGTGCGGAGTTGAGAAACCACTTGACAAAGACCACTATCAGGTGGTAAAATACTTCCGCGATGGTTTCTCTTACTATTGCCACGATTGCTCTAAACCTAAACCAAGAAATGACTGACTTTGATTACAAAAAGTATTCTCTTGAAAACCTAGAGAATTGGATGAACGATGCAATTTCATCTTCTGATGCAACGCCACAGGAAATCTATGATGTGATTGTAAGTGTGGTTAAAGAAAGTTATTATCATCATAAAGACCAAGTAAGTCGTGCAGATGAACTTCTTGGACTTTTGAATGGTAATGGTGGTTGGACATATGAGGAAGTGATAAAAGAAAAGCAATATTATGAAGGCGTAAGTTCTGCGTGTCAAGAAGATACTATTCTAAAATGTGATAAAGATGATCCTTCTCCAGAATGTCAAGGTGCTTGGAATGATTTTTGGAATAGTGATAATGAAGTAGAATACAATTTGAGGGAAGCAGAATATTATAATTCTTCTGTTGAACTTCCCCCTAATCAGTCTTATGTCGGTTGGCAAACTATGAGCGACGATAAGTTTAATCAAGAATTTCCACCAAGAAAAGATAAAGTGGTAAAGTGGCAACTTCCTGTTCAAGTTGATGGCCTGACTGGTGATTGTTATATTGAATTGCCTGATGATTTGCTTGAAGTTGCTGGACTTAAAGAAGGTGATACTGTAGAATGGATTGATCGTAATGACGGTAGTTTTGAAATGAGGAAAGTAAATGACCCTGAGTAAGCAAACACTAGACAACCTTTTAGAGGCAGAGTCACACCTTCGTGCTGCAATTAAATCTGCAGCAATCAATGAGAAGGCAACAGTAGTTCAACAACTCTCTAAAATTTTGTTGAGTATTGAACAATGCAAAAAGTTTGAAGAACTTATGGATATGTTGGATACTCGTAATCCAGGAAGTAGAGGTTCTTTTGGTTCTTTCTTCAATGATGAAGATTAAGAACTGTAAAGCAATCCCAAAGAGATTGTTAAGTACCTAGATATTTTATAAGGATATGCTAACATATCATAGTATTCGGGAGTAAACCTATGACACTTCCTTCAAAAGGAAACAACAATCTGACAGATGAAGAGTTTAATGAGATGACTGCACTTAAAAATGTAATCAATCAACGCCCTGCTGCTGTAGTTCCTGAAAAAATGGAAGAATTCACCGAATATCTTGTACGAAGTTTGAGAGAAAAAGGTGGTTGAATTTCTAGAGGGTTGTCAACCCTCTTTTTTATGTTATACTTATCCAATGAACAAAACTTTCTTAAAATGGGCTGGTAATAAAACAAGAGTCCTGCCCCATCTTATTCCCCACATTGGTTATCCAAAGCGTTATTGTGAACCCTTTGGTGGTAGTCTTGCTGTTGCATTGAATACACCAGCACAGCAATACATTCTGAACGATGTGAATAAGGATTTGGTTGCAATCTATCAAAATCTTGTAGATCCAAACGATGATAGTTTCATTCAATATTGTGAAGAACTATTCATCTCCGAAAATAATACCAAAGAAGCATATTTAGAGTTGCGAGAGCACTTTAATCAGGCAACAGACACTACAGAAAGGGCACGATTGTTCATTTACTTGAATCGTCACTGCTTTAATGGTTTGTCAAGATACAATAGCAAAGGTGGATTTAATGTTCCCTTTGGTAAGTATGACAAACCATCTTGCCCATCTGAAGAAATGATGAACTTCAGGATGTATTTCTTATCCAAACAACTGGTAAGATTTACATCACTTTCATTCGAAGATCCATCTCTCTATGAAGACTTGGAAGCAGGTGATGTTGTTTACTTTGATCCACCATATGTTCCTGCATCAGATACTGCAAACTTCACAAGTTATGCAACTGATGGATTCACTGACGTGCAACAAGAACAATTAGTACAACTTGCAGAGTCTCTTGCATCAAAAGGTATAAAAGTGATTGTATCAAATCACGATGTTCCTATCACAAGAGAACTCTATAAAAATGCTACTATCTATCCTATTCAAGTAACAAGAACTATTGCCGCAAAAGGTGGCAGTAGGAAGAAAGCAAGCGAACTGATTGCGGTCTATTAAAGTTACTCACCTCTAAAGTGTTTTAGTAATGTAAGCGACAAACTTGAAATGGCAACCCGAGCACGAATCGGTATTGAACTGAAGAACGGTTCTGTACTCTCTGTGTACCACCACTGGGATGGATATCCTGAATGGTTGGGTCGTATTCTGAACACTCACTACAATGCATGTTCTCTTGCTGAAGAACTGATTGATGGTGGTGATATGAGTTCCTGCTGGACTGAATCTTCCTGGGGTAGTGTTCGCCCTGACCTTGGTTATGGTCCTGAGTATTACTCTGCTCGTGGTGAAGATTGCCCCCCGCGTCTTGATGCTGACCTCTGTGAGTATCTGCTGCCTGACAACAGCGAAGAGTATGCCTATGTATTCCGCAGTGGTGAGTGGGTATGCTATAATATGAATCAGTTTGATGATAGCAAACTTCCCGAAATCGTTGAAATTCCCTCCGCAGCACTTGCAGTATGACTTCCAAACAAATCAGTTACATTTTTCTTGCTTTTATTGCAATTCTTGGATGGAACGCATTTCTCATCAAACGTGACGATGCTCTTCATAAGGCATACTATCGTGAACAAGCAATCCAACAAATGAGATGAGTATAGGACTTGCCTTTGCAATCTACACTACTTTAGTTGCATTTGTGTCCACAATTATGCTATATTACCTTAAGGTAATATATCCACGCGAAGAAGCACAACTCAAGGAGAAATCCAAATGATTCCAAAACGACTCCGAGACCTTATTAAACAAGCAGAAATGGATAAAGTAGCAGAAGAGTTCTGGAAAGAAGTTGAACGCGAAGCAGCAAAACTTGAAATCCCTGTTGACTATTATCTTGCGGAGTTTTATTGATGACTTTTCTACTTGGAATGGGACTGGGTTCTCTACTCACAATCGGCGCAGCATTTATCTTTGCTGCTGACCAAAATATACTTGACGAAGGCGACACAAACGACTAAACTTAAGAGGTAATTTACAAAGACAAATGAAGCATCTGTACATCGTTGACTATTGGGTTCCTTTTCCTTCTTCCGAATATGGTGGGGTAATCAATGTTATTGCTGAAAATGATGTTGAGTGTCACGATATTTTGCGAGACTCAGATGACTATGATGACCGATATGAAAGTAAAATTATGGAGAGAGTAGTTGCTGCTCCACGTTTTGCACTTGTGGGAGAAGAAGAGTCCCGAATTGTCGAATCATTTACAACCTGATGACTCACCACGTTGCTCACACCAATCAAATGGTGTCTGATTTGAAGAAACAGTATCAAGAACGAGTTGAACAACTGCAAAAGAAAATTGCAGAACAAGAACACGAAATCTCACAACTGCAGAAACAAATTGAGTATATGTCGCGAGACAAGTTCTATGATTGCTGAGTTTCCACACAAAGCACCAAAGGGGTATTCTTATGAGTTCGAAGAGTTTAAGCGCGGAGTTATTGCTATATGGTTGCATTGCCATCGCAAGTTTGATTACAATAATGGTGCTGCAACAAAAACCATCTGGGGATTCTACAAGTCCAAGACCAGAGAATACTTCGCCCCCATCAATAGTAAAACCATCGGTGCTCGTGTAAATATCACGGACACGCGAAACTACACCGCAATGCCTATTAAACAATCTCCTCTAGATGCGTTTTTTGTATGACCTACGAACCACAAATCAATGATTATGTAAAATGGACTAAAGGTGTTGAAGGTTGGGTTTATTTTAAGGAAAAAGAATACATTACCATTGAGTTTCGTGTTCGTCCTAAAGATAAAGAAAACTATCGTGCCTGTCCCATTCATAAAAAAGAAAGATCATTGGTATTGTGTTATCGCGAGCAGTGGAAAGAATTGGAGTATGTGGGGTATAGGGAAGATAAATATTCTGAGACAATTATTCAAGAGAAATAGTGAAAACATTCTCACAGTTTATTCGTGAAGCAACAGATGCAAGGAATGTAATTCAATCTGTTCAACCTTTCAGAGTAATGCCCCCATTACGCAAATCTGATGGTTCTTACAATCCAGCACCACAAAGATTTCTTATTGACCCCAAAACTGGTTTTGGACCTGGAATGCAACAAGCAAAAGCAAACAAAAAATCATCTGCAGTATGAAAAAGAAAACTACATTATGGCGTTGGTGGGCAAAGTCTTTGGGTGAGAAAGCAAGTAAATGTGATAAAGAATCGGATAAAGTAGCAATCATTCGCACATTCATCTTTGCAACTTATCTAATTACTAATGCTTTCATTGTTGCTGGTGTAATTAGACATTGGAATGATGAGACTAAAATTGAAGTATTTGTAGAATCCTCTACTCCCGAATATCAAACTCCACCAATGAAAGTATCAAATAGATCTTTTGAGTTTGAATAATAAAAAAGGAGGGATAAAACCCTCCTTTAACTTTATTTGGAACTTACAAAATCATTGATGATTTCTGCTTGTTCTAGAACTTGATTGAGTGTTGGAAACTCTGGATAATCCATCGGCACTTCTTTTTTCTCAACTTCATTCCAACGAACAGCAGTATCATATTCTACACTAAACTGATCGTTGAGCATATTATATGCTTGCTTAAAGATTTCAAACCGAAGTTCATAAGGTGTCATAGATATTCTCCTAATGTGTGTGGTGTGTGAGTGTAATACTCAAGTGGAATTATACAATAAATAATCAAAAAGTCAAGAGATAATGAAAACCCAACAATTTAATCAGAATCTTGATGAAGCGGGGGCAACTTCTGCAAGATTGGCAGATCTTGTTAGACAAAGAATAAACAAAACAAGAGATTTTAGTGTTCTTCCTCAAGGAAAACCTTCTTTAACTGTTTTGCATAATTTAGAAAGAAATGCTAAACAAAGAGCAAATGATCAATATCCTCAACAATCAAGTGTAAGAAGAGGGGAAGGTGGAAAAGGAGTTCCATCTAGAAGTGGAGATCCAGTAAGAATTTCTTCTCAAGAACGTGGACGTATTACTAGCTCGGAAATAACCCGTAGAGGATTTGAAAAAGACGCCAACAGGAATGTTCCATTGACTCGCGCAGAAGTACCCATACCAATTAAAAGTAGACCAACTCCCTCCACAAATAGACCAACCAGTAGAACAAATACTCCATTAACTCCTTCAATTAGAGACCAAAGGAGAGCAGCAGCAGGATCATCGGGTCAAGGTTCTACACCAAAAGGTCCAAAACTTTTTAGACAAACTGTGTCTGGGAGATCTGTTGGAGATGACCCAATGGCGGTGTTAAGGTCAGCATCAACACCCACTAAACCACTACCAAAACCAAAACCAACTGCTAAACCAGCAACTTCTAGAGGAGGTGGAAGTTCATCTCTTGGTGGTGTTGGAACTCCATCAGGAACTGGTAGATATGCTCCAGGTTCTGGTGGAAGATATGGTATTTCTGGTATTGGGTTGGCAGATAACTATAATGTATATGGAAATAAAATGCTAACATTTAGAGAGTTCTACGAAATCTGTGAGGCAAAGAGACCAGATACACCTCCTCACGCAGTTGCTGGAACTTACAAGAGAAGTGATACTGGTGTTCAGACTTATACTCTTCAAAGATATGAAGGTCCAGAAGGAAAACCATCTAAGAAAGAAGTTGAAAAGTTAATTGTAAAGCGTAGTGGTGGAAAAGCAGTAAAACAAAGACTTAAAAAGTTAGCAAAGTCAGTTAAAAAGATTGAAGAGCAAACTCCTACAATGGAGCCTAATCTTTATAGTCAACAAGTTGCAAGACGCCAAGCAGCACAAAAGACGGCACAAATTAAACACGTTCACCAGGAACTTGGTGCAGAAGCAAGAGCACAGCAAGCAGCAAAGCAATCTAGACTAAAATCTATTATGAGTCGCTAATTTATAAATATCTAAAAAGCGTTTGTAAAAATGAATTCGAAGGAATATAGAGAACTAATCCAGGCATATCAAAATGTCTATGAGCAACAAATTGGTGTTCCACTAGAGAAACCTACAGATACTGCTGCAGCAAGAAAACTGCAACAAATGATTCCTAAAGGGGAAAAGGTTTATGTTCCTAAGAGTGGATTGCAAAAAGCACATTATGAACCAGAGGGCGAAGAACTGAGTGAAAATCCTCTTGCTTCACTTGATAAATTAGCAAGAGGCACCGCACAGACTGTTGGTGGTGTAATTGGTAGAAACCAAGGACAAAAAACTGGTATTCCTGGTGGAGGAACTGTTGGTGGACTTCTTGGTAGACAAAAAGGTGGACAAATGTATGATAAAGCAAAAGAAACTGTTGGTGGACTTCTTAAACAGTCTTATGAGGTAGATGGTCAGCAACTCCAAGAAAAACCTGGAGATGGTTATCTTGGACCCACACCAATTCCAAATCCAGTTCGTATGGCAAAAGATGCGGTTGATGCGTATAATAGAAAGCAGCAAAAAACTGTTGATGGAGTAAATAAAGTTCAACCTGGTAGTGCATCAATGCCAAAGGTAAACTCCTTTAATAAAGGACCAAGTGCAGCATCTCAAAAATATCTTGGTTTGAAAAATGAGCAGAATCAAGGACCAAGCACTCCAGTAAAGATTGACCCTAAGATGGGAGTTGTTCCTAATCAAGGTGCAGGAAGAGTTGGGGAGGTTAGATTAAAACCAGGAACTCCAGCATCATCTTTAATTAAACCTGTTGATGAGCAACAAGTTATAAATCCACCAAAAAGTGGTGGATTGGAGTTTCCGTTTAGAAGCGTTGATGGTTTAATTAGAGGTGGCGCTGCTTCGTTCATTCCAGATATTCCCGATAATATAAAAAGAACAAAACAAAATATGGATATGTTGAAGCAGGGGATGGTTAAAAAGCAAACTCCAAAACCAACAACTCAAGTTGCACATCTAGACCTTTTTGACATTGTAAAAGGTTATCTTCTTGATGAAGGTTATGTGACAACTGAAGAAGAAGCACTCTATATGATGTCAAATATGAGTGAAGAAACAATACAAGATATTATTGAAGCAGCGGTACAACCTAGTTTAATTACTTCAAAGGGAAAAGCACAGAACTTCACTAAACCAAATAGAGTTCCCTTTACTTCTAGCACTCCAGTTCAAACACGCTCAACAACACAAGCAACACCACCAAAAAGACCACCTGGAGGATTTGGTAATAGACCTGCTGGACAATTAAAACTAGATCTTAACAAACCAGCGGCAAAACCTGCAGCAAAACCAGCAGCAAAACCACCAACAACAACACAAAGATCTCAGCAATTTAGAGATGTTCAGAGATTAACTAGTAGAACTGGTGGTGGTTTAATGGGAACAACTAGACCAACAAATCTTGAACCAAGAGCACCAAAACCTGCTTGGAAACCAACAACAAAACCAACAACAACTTCTGCAAAACCAGCAGCAAAACCTGCAACAACAAAACCTGCAGTAAAACCAGCAGCAACAAAACCAAATACTTATAGACCTGGTGCTACTGTTCGTGCAACTGGTCCTAATATGAATAAGTTCCCAGAACTTCAGAGATTTGCTAATCAAGCAAGAAAAGTTGCCGAACCAGTCTCTAAAGTTGCTGGTGCAGTTGCTGCATTGAGAAACATTACTCCCGCAGGTGTTGCTGCTTCAGTTATGGCACCAAGACCTACTGCAGATGCTACACTCAAAGGTGCATTAAAGAGTGGTGTTTACAAACCAAAACAAGGTCCAGCAAATCCAGACCAAGGATTAACAAAAGCGCAATCATTTGATAAAGCATTTGCTGCTGCTCGTAAGTCAGGTAAAACTGGATTCACTTGGAATAATAGAACATATACCACAAAAATGAAAGAATCATTTGATTATTTTGATTTGATTCAAGATTATCTAATTTCTGAAGGTTATGCTGATAATGCAAAAGCAGCAAGTGTTATTGTCGAAAATATGAGTGAAGATTGGTTATATGTTGTTTTTGAAGATTTAGAAGGAAGAAGAAGAGAATTGATGCAAAGACAAAGACAACAAGTAACTGCATCGCAAGAGCGTGTTGCATCTCATCAACAAGCAAGAAGAAAAAAGCGTCAAAAAGCACAAGAAAGAGAGCAACTTAAGAATGAATTGAGAAAAGAATTGCGTCGTGAAGCAGTTGGTGATCCAATCAAACCAGATAATGTGATTTCACTTGACGCAGAATCTCAAAGAAATCTTAGATCTACAATGAAACCTTCTGGTCCTGCTCCTATGAAACCAGCAGCACCAAAATCAAAACCTAGAAAATCTACAGATATTCCTGGAACCTCATTTCCTATCTAATTAAAGTTACTCACCTTGAAAGTGTTCTAGTAATGTAGGCAACTGATTCTAACAATGGATCATTTTGATGATGTTCAAATTGAAGAGTTCTCTTCTTTTGATTTCGTTGAAGAGATGAATGAAGGTCTCTTTGAAGAAGAAGAGAACGACAAATCTTTCAATTCTTATCTCAACTCCAACATTGATTACTGACAGTTCTCAAACTGTCCACTCAACCTCACACACTAAACACTTTTCCATTATCATACTCAAATGACTGAACAAATCCCTAACGTGCTTCATCACATCAACGAACTTAAAGAGACTTGGAGGCGACAGGATTTCACTTTCAGTAAGCAACAGCAAGAAGAGTATGATTTGCTTCTTGCTACTCGTCGTGAGCGTGTGAAGCAATTCTATGCTGAAGGTCGTGTGTTCAAAGGTTCCTATAAAGCAAAGGAAGAGGAGTTCTAAATACTAAAAAGAAGTGTTTAGATAGACCAATGCGTACATTTCAACAGTTTATGTCTCTTTGCGAAGCATCTGATGCCGATGCTGCTAGTCAACTTGGTTGGGGTGGTGGTGCTTCCATCATCAAAACTGGTGCTGGTGGTAGAATAGGCAAAGAACGCAAAAAGAGTCCTGTTGAAATACGCAGAGTAAAAGCAGTTGGTGGTGGAAGAACTGAACCTGTTGGTCCATACAAAACACGCAAAGATGTTGGTCAGCAAAGAGGTTCTTCAGCACCTGCACCTGGAAGAGGTCAAGGTGCAACAGAATTGAAACCAGGAACTGCAGGAACTCAAGGAAGTGCTGCAATGACTGCTAAAGAAAGACAGCGTAAAGCATACCTTGAGCGTAAAGCAAAAGAAGGTGGTAAAGAGCAACCAAAGACTGCATCACAAGCAATCGCTCAAGCAAAACCACAACAAGAGAAGAAACCAGCAGCACCACGCAGACAGTGGAGAACTGATAGTGGTGCTCCTATGACAAGAGCAGAAAGAGATGCTGCTAGAAATAGAGAAAAGACTGCGGCAGCACAAAAGACTAAGAAATCTGCTACTGAGATTCTTGCACAAATGCGTAAAGAATATGAAGCAGATGGTGGTAAATGGAACAGTAAAGTTGCTGTTCAGATGAGAGCAAAAGCAAAAGCAGCAGCACAAGCATCTGAAAGTTGAGTTGAATTAAAGTTACTCACCTCCAAAGTGTTATAGTAGTATAAGCAGAACACTCACAGCACGCTTCACAATCGCCTGTAAGCGTGCTATAATGCTTTCTAGATACCAAACCACCTGAAACACTGTAATTCGTAATGTTCTCTGATTTGATTCAACTTCGCCCTCATCAAGAACGTGGCGTTGCTGCAATGCAAAAGCACAACAAAGGTCAAATCATTGTACCTACTGGTGGTGGTAAGACTCTGAAGATGATTTATGATTGTCTGCGCGAGTTGCAGTCTGAAACTCCCCAGACGATTGTTGTTGTTGCTCCGCGCATTTTGCTTGCTGAGCAACTCTCTTCTGAGTTTCTGGAGTTTATCACTAACGCTGAAGTTCTGCACGTTCACAGTGGCGAAACTCATCACGAATCTTCTACTCGCCCTTATGAGATTCGTCGTTGGTGTGATGCTAATGCCAACAATCATCGCCTGATTGTAACCACCTACAACTCACTGTCGCGTCTTCAAGTGGCAGGAATTGATGTGGATACCATCTACTTTGATGAGGCACATAATTCTGTTCAGCGTCACTTTTTCCCCGCAACTGAGCACTTCGCTGCTAATGCACGTCGCTGCTACTTCTTCACTGCAACTCCGAAACATTCGGTTGCTGTGGGTAAGGCAGGTATGAATGATACTGACGTATATGGTCAGGTAATCTGCAAAGTTCCTGCTCCTGAGTTGGTTGAGGGTGGTTACATTGTGCCCCCTAAAGTGATTGTCAAGCAACTGCAGATGGTACAGGGAAAGCAGACTAACTTCGACCGTGACTCTGAGAATCTGTTGGAAACCATTGATGACAACAAGGTTGGCAAGATTCTGATTTGTGCTAAGGCAACCAAGCAAATCGTATCGCTGGTAACTGAAACTGATTTCTGCTTCCAGTTGGAATGTCGCGGTTATTCGTGGATGTATATTACTGCCCAGACGGGTGCAGTTATTGATGGTAAGAAAGTGAACCGTGAGGTATTCTTTGATACCCTGAGTGCCTGGGGTAAAGATAACGACAAGAAGTTCGTTGTTCTTCACCACTCCATCCTCGCAGAAGGTATCAACGTCAGCGGTCTGGAAGCAGTGCTGTTCCTTCGCAATATGGACTTCATTGGCATCAGTCAGACCATCGGACGTTGCATTCGTTTGCATCACGATGATGCCAAAGGTTTGCGCGATGGACGTATCGAACCTGGCAATCTGAGTCAGTATAGCAAATCGTTCGGTCTGGTTTGTATTCCTGTGTATTCTAAGGTTGGTATTGCTACTGCTCGTGCTGTGCAGTCTGTGGTTGACACTATCTTCGAGAAGGGCGAACCTGCAATCAGTGTGGTGCGGAGGTGATTATGAAGCAAGGATTTACGATGTTCAAAGATACTTACGCTGCGATTCCCTATGGCAATCAGTATCTCATCATCCACAATGGTCAGCAACTTGAGAAACTCTGTAGGACAGAAGCATCAGCACGAAAGTACATCACAGACCATAAGAAAGGTAAGTCATTAGGCAAACTTCCTATCAATTAAAGTTACTCACCTTCAAAGTGTTGTAGTAGTATAGGCACTCCATAAATGACTCCTGAACAAAAGTTTCAAGAACTATTTGAGCAGATGTATCAACTTTGTGAAGAACAGGGTTGGGGAGATCCATTCTCTTATGCTCGCTCTCGTGAGATTCACCTTGCTGGTATTCTTGGGCATAAAGTAGCAGATACTTATTCTGGTGCTGATGCTGTGGATGAAAATGGTGAATGTGAGTATAAATCAACCATTGCCAATTCTATCAATGGCACCTATAATGGTATCAGTGTTCAAGATACTTGGGAAGAGCAGGAGCGTTATCTGATTGAAGAGAAACTTGGTAAATACTCTAACCACTACATTGCTCGCTATGAGAGTGGCAAAGTGGTGGAAGTGTGGAAACTTACTGGTAACGATGTGCTGATGATTCTTCTACCCAAACTCAAGAAAGATTGGGAGCGTAAGATTCACGGTAAGCACAAAGATCCCCGCCTTTCTGGTAGTCTGACTAAGAAAGAAATCCAACAGTTTGGGACTCGCATTGTATGACGCTTGATAGTGGAAAACTGATGTACTCTGGAGGTAACAACGACGAATGTTACACTCCAGAATACGGTGTAACTCCCATTCTGAAATACATCCCCAAAGATGCAAAGGTTTGGTGTCCATTTGATACTGCTGAGAGTGAGTTTGTAAAGCAAATCTCTCCACATAATACAGTCATTCATACCCACATTTCAACTGGGCAAGACTTTCTCACTTATGTTCCTGACTTTGAGTGGGATGTAATTGTGTCCAATCCACCATTCACAAACAAACGCAAGTTCTTCGAGCGAGCATTATCATTTGAGAAACCATTTGCTCTCATTATGACTAACACTTGGTTGAATGATAGTGCTCCTAAGCAGTTATTCAAGGACAAAGACTTGCAACTGTTGATGTTTGATAAGCGTATGAAGTTTCATAGTCCTGATGGTCGTGCAAACGACAAGATTACCTTCAGTTCTAGTTACTATTGTTGGAACTTTTTGCCGAAGCAAATCATTATGGAGGAACTTGTAATTCCAAAGAGTACATCAGAAGCAAAACTACCACTGGATTAAAGTTACTCACCTCCAAAGCGTCCTAGTAGTGTAAGCACTCAAAACAATGATTTTTCTCACTGTTCCTGGTCACGGTTGCGTTTATACTCTCTCACAAGAAGATGGTGATGAGTTGTATTATGCTCCCATTATGCAAAATGGTAGTGTAAATCTTGAAGAGTTTGCTCCTGTTGGTCTTGATGATGTAGATATGGATGAAATGGAACTGTTTGACATTCGCAATCGTTTACAGAAACTGATGGAAGTTTGAAGTAATTAAAGTTACTCACCTTCAAAGTGTCATAGTAGTATGAGCAAGCAATCAATGCAGAACAAACATCTTGAGCACCCCGAAGATAGCATCCTTAATGGTGATCTTTCGGTTCTTGATTGGTTCTCCGCTGATTCTACTATCAGCGTGAAGATGGATGGTGCTCCTGCTATTGTGTGGGGTCGCAATCCTGCCAATGGCAAGTTCTTTGTGGGCACCAAATCTGTGTTCAACAAAGTAAAAATCAAAATCAATCATTCTCACGATGAAATTGATACGAACCATCAGGGTAAAGTTGCGTCTATTCTTCACGCTTGCCTTGATTATCTTCCTCGCACAGATTATATCTTTCAAGGTGATTTTATCGGTTTTGGTGGTTCTGATACTTTTCGCCCCAATACGATCACTTACAAGTTCCCTGAGGTAGTCCATCAGGAGATTATTGTTGCTCCCCATACGTTCTACGTTGCTGATAAAGATCTGAGGGATGCTGTTGCTTACCCGATGGACTTTATCATCACAGACACTCATTATGCAAAGTTTGTGAGTCCTAAAGCTGATATTTGTCCTTATCGTGAAGATCTGGAAGACATCAGTAAGTTTGCCAAACAGATGAGCACTCTATGTGAGTTTTTGTCTGAGCGCAAGGCAACAGAAATCAAAAAAGTCATCAATTCCTACATTCGTGAGGGTAAGGAGGTCTGCGAGCACGAAATTGCAGAAAATTATGATGTTGACATCAACCTGCTGCGTTTGTGGAAGTTGGTGTATTCAATCAAGATGGATTTATTCTTCTTCATTCACACTGATGAGAGTATCCAGTGTTACATTGATGGGGAAAAGTCTGACCACGAAGGTTATGTGATGACGAATCAATTTGGTATGATGAAAGTTATTGATCGTTACCAATTCTCCCGCGCAAACTTCAATCTGGTAAAGAATTGGGGTTGATTAAAATTACTCACCTTCAAAGTGTCCCAGTAGTATGAGCAACACTACAATGCAAGCACAAGCAAAGCAAACCATCGCAGAGAATGTGTATAAGAACACTCTGCTGCTGATTGAAGCACTCAAGCAAAACTACATTCAGTATTCTATTCGCGGTCATCAAAAGTTCGTGAATGATGCTGACACTCAAGAGTATCATCAGCGTTGTATTGATGAACTTAAGTTTGGTATTTGCCCGATTGATTATCAGGTAGAAACTGGTAAAAAGTATCACAAAGTTATCTTTGTGAATGGTGGCGGTTCCCGCAGTGTTCATTGTTTCATTGACAAGAACACTGGCGAAGTATATAAGTCTGCCACTTGGAAATCTCCTGCGAAAGGTGTACGTTATGACCTGCGATTGATTAAAGATCGTGAGTATCTGCTGGAAAATGCAGATTGGAGCGGGGGGTATTTGTATGCTCGTTGATTATGAACTACCTTTGTTTTGTCGATGGTCTGCTAGAATATGCTAGCACCAGTCCCTCAAACTTCGCACATTATCAGTTAATGTATGCTGAAGAGCATAGAAATGCTGATGTTCAGTATCTTACTCTAACTGACGAAGAATACGACGAAATGTTCCCTTATGATGAGGATGAAGAATGACTTACTCTAATCTCTCAAAGATTCGCCCGAAGTTGAGAACATCGGGCAATGTAACAGGTAACTTCGGACGCCCAAAGTCTAGAGCAGGTTCTTCACTCAATGACATCGGTGGTGATGGTAACATAGGTTCCACACAGGATGAGTATCTAAATCGTCTTTATTATGCTTTTGATAACACTACCGACCCTAAACTTCGTCAGTTCATTTATCAGGAGATTCGCAAAATCCACATCCAAAGAGGAACGTGGTGACAAGTAATTAAAGTTACTCACCTTCAAAGTGTCCTAGTAGTATGACCAACACTACCGACCGCAAGTTTCACAACATCTCTCTCGAAGATCGTGAAATGTTTGCATACAACGCAAATTATCAGCAACGTAAGCAACAACAACTCGCTGCAGTTGCACCCGAACTGCGTATCAAATACTGCTTCGAGTTTCTGAAAGGTTACGTTGCTGAAGGTGATTCTGAAATGGCAAAGCGTTGCTATGATGGTATCGCTAAGTACAGCGAAGTTCTTGACTACTCTGAGGCACACTTCTGATGAAAACCTATCGTATGCTGATTGAGTATTGGGTTCCTGATGAAGATGAGAACCTTTATGAGGAAAAGATTATCCAATCTCGTTCATCTTGTGGTAAAATCGCTGATGATTATCTAGCACAAGATCGCACAAATCTTATTCGTTCTGTTGAAGTTACCCCTGTTTGATTATGATTAACCGCACTGAACTTGAGTGGTTTCTCAAAGAGAAATGCCGTGAAGATGCTGATTTGTTTGATACAGTAATCAGCGAATATGTTTGGAATCTAAGTGAATCCAAACTCAATGAACTTGAGGACTTTCTTGCTAACAACTTTGGAGACGATTGATGACTGACGGTTACACTTTCACTCGCGTTAAGTTCACTGCCAATGAAGAGACTTGTATCCTTAAGTTTCTTGTTGAAGCACAAAATCGTGACCTAATTAAAGATAAAGAATGGCAACCTGTGATTAGTTCCATTCTTCAAAAGTTTTTCAATTCTAACATCAAAGAAGCACAACCCTGGCAAACACTATGAAATACGAAGTCCAACTGTATGTCGGTGGTAAAGTCTTCAAAGAAGAAGTGTATGCTAACTCTCCAAAAGATGCGCGTGAGACTGCACAAGCACGCAATCCTACAGCAAAGATTGTTGGTGTCAACGTAACTTTCAAATAATTAAAGTTACTCACCTCTAAAGTGTTCTAGTAGTATGAGCAACACTTTCACCGTCCGTTTTGATTCTGATGCTCTGGATTCTCCAGAGCACATTGGACCTTTCTACTCTGAAGATGATGCCCAAGAGTATTGTGATGACCGCAACGGTTCTTTACAACTAGGTGGGATTCCTTCCTCCGTTGCTTGTTACTCTGTCGTTTCCTGATTGATGATTTCCCTTCCTAATCCAAACACAAAAATGGAACTTACTCAAGACCAATACGATAAACTGCTTGCACTCTACATTGAGCAGATTGTTGATGGTATGGACCTCGACAGTTTGGTACAATTTGCAAGTGATACGATTGAAGAGAATCTCCGTGCAACTTGCTCTGCACCTGATGAACTAATCGAAGAGATTAGTCAATTCTATGATGAAGAGTTCGTGAATGATTTGGTGGAAAGTGTAACACAAGAGAGTTGAATTAAAGTTACTCACCTCTAAAGTGTCCTAGTAGTATCAGCACTCAATCCAATGACGAAACTTACAGTAAATGAGGTTTTTGGTAAACTCAAAGTAACTGATTTCAGTGTATTTGAGAAACCTGGAAAGAACAAAGGTGCTCGTGGGCAACTGTTAGAAACCGTGCTCGGAGTTCCTAACTCCTCCGACCTGAAAGATCTGGAGGATGGTGAGATTAAGACTTTTACAGTTGGTGAAAGCATTGCTGCCACACAGTTGAAGCATTGTCTATCTGAAATCATTCAAGATGCAGTGTCATTTGATGAGAGTAAGGTTGGACAGAAACTGAAGCAAACTGTGTATGTTGGTTTCACCCGTGAGAACGATTATGTGGGTTCTGTTGTACTGAATGAGGAAACTCATCCCGAACACTATCAGGAACTGCGTGAGGATTATGAGTTCATTTGCAGCAAGATTCGTCGTGCATTTGATGAAGAAAGCGAGTTGAATACTATCACTGGACCTAATCGTTTGCTGCAGATTCGCACGAAAGCATCAAAAACCAACGGTGCATATGTTCCTCTCCGTTTTGCAGGTGTGACGCTTAAGGATAAAGGAATGGCGTTCTATCTGTGTGGTCAATTCGGTCGCAATCTGTTCTGAATTAAAGTTACTCACCTCTAAAGCGTTCTAGTAGTATCACCCCTGACTGACGATGCTTTACACTTCTGGCACGAAACAAAAGAAACAAATAGCATCTCAAGTCTTTGACTGGTTTGCATCACAAACTGATTTGGTGAATGTGAATGTTGAAGTCTTTCACACAAATCTAGTTGATGATGGTGTATTTGGTTGGTGTGAACAATCAGACGATGATGAGTTTCTGATTTCAATTCACAACGATTTGAGCGTGTCCGATTATATTATCACCCTGCTACACGAGTTGGTTCACGTTACACAAACTCTTCGCGGGTTGTTTGATGATGAAGAGCGTGAGCGAGAAGCACACGAACTAGAGCACACACTATTTGTCAAGTATTGTCTGGGCAATTAAAGTTACTCACCTTCAAAGTGTCCTAGTAGTATGAACAACACTTCTCCTGACTTCCAAACCGACATCACTCCTGCACTTCTGGAGTTTATGTGCAACAATCACACAGATTTGAATGATTGTGTAGATTTTGTTTGTTGTCTCTTTGACCTTGATGCAACTGATGAACTGATTGATCAGATTGCAGATGAGTTTAATTCTTTCTTTGGTAACTGACAATGGTAACTGGTATTCTTGTTCTTGTTGCTTATACTTTAGGTGCAGGACACATTCTTCTTCTCAATCACCTGAACAAAAACTAACACAATGAACTATTACAAAGTAACTGAAATTGAGTTTGATTTCGACTATGAAGATCTCACTCAAGAGGAGAAAGATGTAATCATTCAGGATACAATGTCTTGCCTCTGGACTTCACCTTCTGAGGAAGAATTGACTGATACAATTACAAACAACACTGGTTGGTGTATTAAATCTCTTGCCTATGATGTTGTCCAATGATTAGTTTTTCTTTGTTCACATCTGTCGTTCTTCGTTATTACTTTCACCACTGATTATGCTTGAAATCCTGTTAGCATCTACAATCATCGGTTCAAGTGAGATTGCACCGAATGTATTGCAAATTGAGTATCTAACTCCAACACAACAAGTTGTTACTGTACTGGACAATGTTGAACTGAAAGGAGGACAAATCGACAATGATTGAGACTGAGTTCTATATTCTTTCACAAGAGCAATACCAAGAAAATCTACAGTTTGCAGATGAACTTGGTGTTAGTATTGATTACTTTCTTCTAGAGTTTTGTGAAGTTGAAGGACCATATGTAACGCCGAATTAAAGTTACTCACCTTCAAAGTGTCTTAGTAGTATCACCACTGAACTTCAAATGACTGCTCACTTCGTAAATCTCTTCGCTCAGAATACTGATCTCACTGCTGAGTTTGTAACTGATTTCAAGCGTACTTTCAAGTCCTCGATGTTTGATAAGTACACCCGAAATGACGGAAAAGTTTACATCAAGCACAGTGTAGATTCTAACACAATGGAGGATGTATTCTCTGTCGAAGCAATGATTTACGAATACAAAGGTTGCTGGTGTGGAACACAGAAAACCTTTGGGAAGTTTGATGTCTTTGCTGATGCGATTGCCTGTGCTCGTAATGTGCAACTCTCTGAGGATTGTCTCTCTGAGGATGGGTATCTTTCACTGATGCGTAACTGAAACTCTACGACAATTAAAGTTACTCACCTCCAAAGCGTCTTAGTAGTATCACCACTGCACTTCTGACAATGCGTATCATCGAAAAGCAAATGAACACCGCCATTCTTAACTGTAAGGATTGGAAGAATGACAACACTGAGGTTCTCTATTCTCCTGAAAGAGATGCCTCTTATGTGTATCTGCACGGGAATCATATTGCAACTGTAGGTGATACTTTTATTGAACTTTATCACTGTGGGTATCAAACTGTAACTACCAAATCGCGTCTCAATGCTATTCTTTCAGAGCACGCAAATGGTGCAAGAATCTTTCAAAAGAACTTCGAATGGGTTATCATTGATGCAGACAACAATGCCCCAATTCCATTCACTGAAGGTATGATTCTTCGCTGAATTAAAGTTACTCACCTTCAAAGTGTCCTAGTAGTATGACCACTGCACAATTCTCCCAGATGAAAGTTTACGCTGTGATTGGCGGTTGGAATTATGAAGGCGAGCACTTTGATTCCCTGTGTTTGTTTGATTGCAAATCTGCTGCAGAAGCATATGCTCAAAAACTTGAAGAAGGTGACTATGACTATGCTTTGATTGATACAAAAACAGTTCGTATGGAATCTGCAATCGCTGCCTGATTATGAATCAACAACTCATTCGCTCTATTGAACAACAACTAGAGAATCTGATGACTCTAGATGAAGATCTTGCTTGGGAGTATGAATGTCAACTGTATTATGATTGCAATGATGATGAAGAACCGAAACCGATTGTTGAACTTTTCACTCCTGAACTTCTAGACAAACTGACTCAAACTGTTTACCAACTTGATAACTGAAATGTTCACGATTCGCTACTTCACTCCTTATCAACAACAGTGGAGAACTCAATCATTCAGTACACTTGAAGAGGCAAAAAGAATGGTTGATTTCTATAAGTCTTGTGGATCACCTGCACACCTTATCTAATGTCTAAGTTTCTGATTGGAGTTATCACTGGTATCATTCTTTCAACAGTAGGATTCAATGGGATTGCAAATCTAGGCAATCGAGCAATCAACGGAATCGAAACTTTTGCTACTGAGAATCAATAAAGAGAGAGGGATTATACCCTCTTTTTTATGCTTTTTCATACCATCTATAACCATAAGCATTGCACCAAGTTTGCCCATTGTTTATACGTTGAATGTTGTTTTTGATATTAGCAACTCCACTATAGTTACCTTCACCTTTAATAAAAAATGATGCCTCACTCATACTACCAAACTCCACAATTTCATTGGTTTTAATACTCACACCATAGACAGGTTTCTTTCTCTTTTCATTGCTAATTGCAGCAATTTTTTTATAGTGTTCTATTGAATGTGCTTTTGTTGCTGGTGTCCAATCTGTTGGTTTTGATCTAAAGAAATACCAACCTTTTACCTGTAATTTGCTATTGTCAGGACTGTTAAGTGAGTGATGAATAGCGTGATTATTTGTACGATTTCCTTGTATTTCTTCTGCTGCATCTGCCATAGATTTCCACATCTTTTTACGTCCTAATGTTGGATTGATACCATATACAACACCACGAACATTTACTCTTTTCTCTATTACTTTAGGAGTTTCACCTTTCCACGCCCATCTATATCCAAGTGCTTGAAATGTCGTACCTTTAATGCAAGCAATTATCCCAGTTTTTCCCTTTTTATTTCCACAACTATCAGCAGCAATTCCCACACTCTCATAGTCTCTAACCCATTCACCTTCTAATGTATAACAACTCACTGCTTTAGAATGTGGATGATTTGCCCAATACTTTCGTGGTTTCTTTACACCATCACCACCTAACGTAATGTTATACCCATTCTTACCACAAGTATCAAGTTTGTTTATCCAAAAGGTTTCACGTTCATTAACATCATCATCACTACATTCTTCCAATACTCTAAACTTAAAGTTGTCTGCTCCGTATTTACATATGGCACGAACAATAGGCATAGAATGAACTGAATTGTTCTCTGCTAAATTATCCTTACTTCTTGCGTTCTGTAAGTGTTGCTTCCATCTATCATATGGGTTGGGTTGAGTAGTCTTTCCCACATAGAGTTTGCTATTCTCAAGGTTGGTAATTGAATAGATATATGCCATTGAATTGATGAAAAATATACTTGCGTTATTTATATTTAAGTGTTGAAATAATGATATTAGTTTTCCACAATGTTGTGGAAAAAGTATAATAAATGTGTGGAAAAACTGTTAGAATTGTGGAAAACTTATAGTCATTTAAATCCTTCTGGACCTTGTGATCTTTGCCTGCAAGCTATCACACCTCCAAGAAATTGTCAAGCGCCCCGTCACAAAATCCCCACACATCCCGCACAAAAATACACAGGTCCCTCATAAATATCCCCAGACTCATTGACAAAATCCGCCCAGCATCTTACAATACTTTCAGTAACACAAGGAGCGCACTTATGTCAGTAGCATACAACCAGGCACAGAAGGTTCGTTATCGCATCACTCTAGACATTCAAGCGTTTCCTGACTTCGACCCACATCAGATTGACTGGGAGAAGTTATTCAAGTTGGAACCTGCAGAGAAGTGTGATGCTTACGTTGAGGACTTAAGTACACCTGACCGTTGGTGATTAGTAGGGTATTAAAGTTACTCACCTCTAAAGTGTCTTAGTAGTATGGGGGGGGGGCAACAGTTCACCCCTCAACAACACTTTTCTTCCCCAAATGACATTCGCAGTCTACTCTAAGTTTCAGAATCAGACCCGAGTTCATTACTCTCACCTGACTGAATCTCAAGCACAGAATGAGGTTGATCGAATGAATGATCACTGTTCTGAGAGTGGTTATCCTGCTACTTATTGGTGCGAAGATCATCACCCCGACTGTGTATTTGTAATCTCCTGAGTCACACTTTTCCCACTAAACTTTTCTCCAAATGACTGTCACTTACCAAGCAAATCTGTCCGACACTGAGTATAACGGTTGGACGAATTATGAGACCTGGAATGTTGCACTGTGGATTCAAAATGATGAGGGTTTCTATAGTCTTGCCCGTGAGTGTGGTGATTACTCTGAGTTCGTAGATGCTCTGGAAGCGTGTTCTTTTAATTCCCTAAAGACGCCTGACGGAGTATCATTCAAGGACCCCAAGATTAACGTCCTTGAGATTAACTCTGACGTGTTTGATTTCTGATACTTAAGGGAATGAGATGCGCCCTCACAAAGACACTCACTGTTTCACACTAACTAACACACAAGAACACAAAATGTCTAAGACCGTGATGCTTTCTCTGCTTGCTCAAGGTAACACTGGCAGTGAGATTCTTTCGATTCTGGATACACTCACCGAGGACAATCAGCAGTCGATTGCTTATAGCGAACCCACTGCAGATAGCATCGAGTTCTGATACTAACTGTGCGGTCCTTGAGTATTAAACAGGGACCGCACCTGTTCTTTATATTGACAGTCAAACAGTTAGGTATTATAATTAAACAGCACTGATTGATTCTTTATATCTGCAATCGTAATTTGACAGTGTTAAGAATTAGCAGTTAATTTATGTTGTTTGTTATTGTTTATAGCGGGCGTTGCGTATATAAAAACGCCCCACTACCCTAACCTACACTGTATGTCTTTTTCGACCTTTCTATCGCTCTTATAAAAAAAATTTTTCCCAGAAAAAATGCCATATAAAGACCCACAAAAACAGAAAGAGGCAAAACGAAGATATTATCTAAAGAACAGGTATAATATAATCGACCCTCCAAAATTCCCCCCTATAAAAATTCCGGAGAATATAAGAGAAACCCAATATCCTGGATATTACATTAGTGATGAGGGAAAAGCATATAGAGCGCCTGGAAAATATGATAGGTATACAGAATTAAATGAGTATGGATTGATACCTCTGAATACACATCTGAGAGGAAATCCTGCCCACACAAAATATCAGTATCCTTCCATTAATATCACGCTTCGGGATGAGAATGGAAAATATCTGCGTCAAAGAAAGGCAAATATTCATAGATTAGTAGCAGAGGCATTTATTCCAAATCCTTACAATTATGATTCAATTGATCATAAAGATAGAAATAAACTAAACAATCATGTTAGTAATCTGGAATGGATGTCCATTGAAGAAAATAAAGCATCGTGGAAAAGAGACAAAGAATATCTAAGAAAGGTAAGCAATTCTTTAAAAAAGGATTATGCTTATAGTATTGGAGTTAATGATGTTGAATTCGAAGGGAGACACTCTCCGACTTATAAAAGATGGTTAAGAATATTGAAGGAGTGTAAAACAAAAAATAAAACTATTTGTGAGGAATGGAAAAAGTATTCAGGATTTAAGATTTGGATAGAGAATCAAAAAATTGATAAAGATTCAATATTTTACTTAATTAAAGGTAATGAATATTGTCCAGAAAACTGTGTGATAACTTCTTATAATTTAATTAATATTTTAAGTTTTAAAAAAAGAGGAAAGTATCCTCTTGGAGTAAACTTATCTAATCCAACAAAAATGAAGAATATTAGATATAATGCAAGGATTGGAAAAAGTTATCTCGGATCTTTTGATTCAACTGAAGAATGTCATTTGGAATGGCAGAAACATAAAATAAAAGAAATTGAGTTATTAATTGAAAATGAAAAAGATTCTAGGATATTGAAAGTACTTGAATTAGTTAAAAATTCTATTAATGATGATATTATTCATCATAGAGAAACTGTAACATCTCGATTTATTCAATGAAGAAAAAATATCCTTATTGGAACTTCTGGAAGGTTGTCTTTGCAGGATGGTTAATAAGATATCCACGACAGTGCTTTACGATATTCGGAGGCACTGTTGGATTTTTATTTGTACTGATATATAATGCGGTAACAAAATAAAAAGCACTGAAAAAATTCCGGAATAATTTTTATGACTGAAAAGGTTTATCACATTTATGCAAAGGGTCAGTGTGTTTATCACAATTTATCAGAGAGTAAGTTCACTGAGACTTGGGAGATGATGCACAGAATGATTGATCTTCTTGATTTAGATCTTACAAAGGAAGATTTAAGTTATGAGGAACTTTGTGTAAGTAAGGAAGTATTGTTGAATTCCTCTCATTGACTGCGTTAGCATTGACAAATACTAAATAGACGGATAAAATTGACATTGAAGGTTAATTTCACTTATGGCAAAAGGATTTACTGTTAAAGCAACTGCACCTAAACCCAAAGAACAAGAATGGGATTATGATGCAATTAAAGAACGAATGAAGGGCAAGTCGATTGTCTTCTGTCTACCTGGTAGGGGATGTTCGTTTATCTTTCTAAAAGCATTTGTACAACTTTGTTTTGATCTTGTACAAAACAATATGAGTATTCAGATTTCACAAGACTATAGTTCTATGGTGAACTTTGCACGTTGTAAAGTTCTTGGAGCAAATGTACTTCGTGGACCAAAGCAGATTCCTTGGGATGGTAAACTACAATACGATTATCAACTTTGGATTGACTCGGATATTGTCTTCAACACAGAAAAGTTCTGGCAACTCTGTGATCTTGCTCTGAATGAAGAAGGAGAAGAGAAGGAAGTTGTTGCTGGTTGGTATGCCACAGAAGATGGTCACACAACCTCAGTAGCACACTGGTTAGAGGAAGATGATTTCCGTAAGAATGGTGGTGTTATGAATCACGAAACCGTTGATTCAATTCAAAAGCGTAGAAAGCCTTTCACAGTTGATTACACTGGATTTGGTTGGGTTTTGATTAAGAATGGTGTCTTCGAGAATCTTGAGTATCCTTGGTTTGCTCCGAAGATGCAAGTCTTTGAATCTGGTGCAGTTCAGGATATGTGTGGTGAAGATGTTTCATTCTGTCTTGATGCAAAAGAGGCAGGATTTGATATCTGGTGCGATCCTCGTATCAGAGTTGGTCATGAAAAAACTCGCGTAATTTGATGAATTTTAAAATGGAGGTAATTACAAATGGCTAAAGGTGGAAGTAATAAAGTCCTGTTTCAACCAGGAGCACCAAAGAAAACACGTCAAGGACGTTCTGCTCGTACACTATTGAGTGCAACGTCTCGTAATGGACGTAAGAAAAGATATCGCGGTCAAGGTAAATAATATAGATAGAGCAGGGAGAAATCCCTGCTTTTTTATTATAAACTTATGGCATATCTAAATCATAATCTACCTACAATTACGTGTTACATTCGTAATGAATTTCTTTATAATCATAAAAAAGGTCATGGTGAGGTAACTTTATGCGATGTACACTCTGTAGCGTCCTTAGAGAAGCACGTACCCCTCTTTGAGGCGTTTCTTGAGAATGGGGTCAATTGGACTCGTAGACCTATTCATGCATTTTGTTGGAAACCTGATGCGCCAGTTCCCGAATTAGAAGAGTGTATGTGGTGGGATTGTTTTTCTCCTTATATTGATGTTCAAGTTCGTTCAAGATTGGCTAACTTACGTGCTGAATTGATTAACTATCGGGGAGAAAAGAATGAAGGGACTTATCTATTCACTCTTGATTGGTCTTGGGAATCTAAATCGACACTGAATACTAACTTTAGTGAGACTCCGGAGCATAAATGTGCTCATTTTTTCAAGATGGACAATGGAAATTTCTATGCATACCCAAACAATAAAATATTGTGGTATGATGATGCTTGGACTAAGAATAGAATTACAAAAAATCCAGGATATGAGATTGATTTAACCGAATACTCAGTTGAAAATCGTCGTAAAATTGAGACTTCTGATGATTTTATGTACGAAATTACAAAAATTCGGGATAGCAACCCCGTAAAAAGTTCTGATTTTAACGAATCAGGAGCAAACAATGACCAAAAAAGTCGATAAAGATCAAAACTTTATGAAAAATGAGTGGGGAACTCAGTATTTGAGTAGTGAATATGGTTGGGAAAGTCAAATTCAGAAGCAAAAAATGCTTCGTGAGATTGCAAATGATGAATTAACCCCCAAAAAACACGATTTTTATCATCAAAATGAAATTCACTCAAAAATTCGCAATGATGAAGACTATGATGACTGGGATTATGGAACGGAACCACTCTACGAATCTAAAAAACCCGAATAAATAATACAGATTTTATACTTTTTATGCCGTTAGAGCGGGTCAGTAAAGGATTTAAGGACCTGAGTATGACCTTTCAGGTCAATCCACTCAACTATGACTTAATTGCTCTGAAAAATGAGACCGCTATTGCTCGCTCTATTCGAAATTTGGTGCTTACTTATCCAGGAGAACGATTTTTTAACGAAAATTTAGGTTCAAAAGTAAGTCGTTCCCTTTTTGAAAACATTGACGACATATCTGCATCCGTAATTAAGGATGAAATTGAAAATACTATTGAAAACTATGAACCAAGGGTAGAGTTAATCTCAGTAGATGTTGCACCAAATTATGAAAACAATGAATTCAATGTAACTATAACTTATAGAATTGTAGGTATTAACGTTTTACCTCAACAATTAACATTTGCACTCCAGCCAACACGATAAATGGCACTAGTCAATTTTACTAATCTAGATTTCGATCAAATAAAAAGTTCAATTCGTGAGTATCTAAGAGCGAATTCGAATTTTACTGACTATGATTTTGAAGGTTCGAATCTTTCAATACTACTTGATGTTTTAGCATACAATACATACATTTCCTCATATAATGCTAATATGATTAGCAATGAGGTCTTTATAGATAGTGCAACACTCAGAGAAAACGTTGTTTCTTTAGCAAGAAACATAGGTTATGTTCCACATTCTCGTTCAGCATCAAAGGCAAATATTTCTTTCTTCGTAGATACAACTGGTTTTACGACTAATCCACTTACTTTAACCTTAAAAAGTGGTGTTGTTTGCACCTCAAATACTTCTTTCGGTAATCAAAGTTTTTCTTTCATAATTTCACAGGATGTAACTGTTCCTGTAGTGAATGGAATTGCTTTTTTCCAAAACGTTGATGTTTATGAAGGATCATATGTCGTTAATAATTTTACAGTCGATTCTAATAATCCTAATCAAAGATTTATTTTAGATAATCCAAATATTGATGTAGAATCAATTAATGTATTTGTAAGAGATACTCAATCAAGCACAGTAAAAAGAACTTATAAGTTAGCAAAAAATCTTTTTGATATAACTTCAGAGTCAAGAGTATTTTTTATTCAAGAAATTGAAGACCAAAGATATGAATTATTCTTTGGTGATGGTGTTTTTGGCAAAAAACTTTCTAATTTAAACTACATTGAAGTCTTCTACAATGTAACAAATGGTGAAAGTGCAAATGGTGTTTCATCATTTAGTTTTAATGGTCGTATTGTAGATAATAACAATAGAGTAGTTACAACTGGCATTTCTTTAATTACGACAAATTCACAATCTCAAAATGGTAGAGAGATTGAATCTGTTGAGTCAATTAAAAAATACGCTCCAAGAAAATATTCTTCACAAAATAGAGCAGTTACTGCAACTGATTATGAAACAATCATTCCTACAATTTACCCAGAAGCAGAATCAATATCTGTTTTTGGTGGGGAAGATTTAACACCTCCAAAGTATGGAAGAGTTTTTATTAGCATTAAACCAATTAATGGACCGTTTGTTTCAAACCAAGTTAAAGATAACATTGAAAGATCTCTGAGAAGATATTCTGTTGCAGGAATAGTTCCAGAAATAATCGATCTCAAGTATCTTTATCTTGAAACAGACGTAACTGCTTATTATAATTCAAATTCAACTAATGATCCAAACTACTTAAAAACTATTATTTCGGATAATATCAAGAATTATGCAAATTCAAAAGAACTCAATAAGTATGGTGCAAGATTTAAATATAGCAAATATCTAAAGATAATTGACGATTCTGATTCCGCAGTTACATCCAACATTACTAAAGTAGTAATAAGGCGTGACTTAAGAGTAGAATTAAATAAATTTGCTGACTATGAAATTTGTTATGGAAACGAGTTTCATATCAAGAGTATGAATGGATACAATATTAAGTCATCTGGATTCCGTATTGCTGGGATAAATGACGTACTTTATATGTCAGATATTCCAGATTCTGATGGATTGTATGGAAATATATTTTTCTTTAAATTGCAATCAGCAAATCAACCAATAATAGTGAGAAAAAATGTCGGTAAAATTGATTATGTAAAGGGTGAGATAAGATTATATCCAGTGAATATGTCAGCAACTTCAAAAACTTCATTCTCTCAACCAGTTATTCAAATATCTACTGTTCCAAAGTCTAATGATGTGATTGGATTGCAGGATTTGTATTTGCAACTAGATATTAATAACAGTGTATTAAATATGTTATCTGATGAAATTTCTTCTGGTTCAGATGTGTCTGGATCAACGTATAAGGTTACATCAAGCTACACTAACGGAGACCTCGTAAGAATATAATAAAATGACAGAAACCAGAATCAAAATCAGTTCAATTGTTGAAAATCAACTACCTCAGTTTGTTCTAGAAGAGTTTCCTCTTGCCTCAGAATTTTTATCGCAGTATTATACTTCACTAGAAAATCAGGGTGGCGTAAGTGATATACTTCAGAATATTGATCAATATATTAAGATTGATCGATTAACTAACTTAGTTGATTCAACATCTTTAACATCAAACGTAACTTTTTTTGATTCTACAGTTAATGTAAGTTCAACTGCTGGATTTCCAGAATCATATGGTTTACTTTTAATTGATTCTGAAATCATTACCTATACTTCGAAGACTTCCACAACTTTTCAAGGTTGTGTACGTGGATTTAGTGGAGTAACTTCTTATAAAATTAAAGACGAATTAACATTTACTGAAACTGAAGCACAAGAACATCTCACAGGAGCAACAGTTACTAATTTAAGTATTCTTTTTCTCAAAGAATTTTTGATTAAGGTTAAAAAACAAGTAACTCCAGGTTTTGAAGAGAGAGATTTATATTCGGAGTTAAATGAAGGTCTATTCATAAAACAGTCAATAGACTTTTACTCATCAAAAGGTACGGATAATTCATTTAAAATTTTATTTGGAGCACTTTATGGTCAAAATGTTGAGGTCATAAAACCAAGAGATTATTTAATACAACCATCAGATGCTCAGTATAGAATTACTTCCGATTTAGTTGTAGAAAAGATTGAAGGTAATCCAGAAGATTTGGTTAATAAAACTCTTTATGAAAAATATGATGACAAAATAATTGCTCAGGGAACAATTACAAAAGTTGAAGAAATTGTAAGGGGTTCAAAAAATTATTACACCATAAGTTTAGATTATGATTACATTAAAGACATTGGCGTAGAAAGGGGGAGTGTTTATGGTAAATTTACAGTTCACCCTAAAACAAAAACACTTTCTTTTACACCCTCTGGGTCAGAAACGTTAGAAGTAGATTCCACCGTAGGATTTCCTCTAGAGAATGGAAATCTCGTCGTCGATCTTGAAAATGGAACTTCTTTAAATATCACATATCAAACAAAAACATTAAATCAATTTTTAGGTTGTACTGGAATAATTCAAAATATTCCAGATTCTACTGAAATAAAAACAAATGAATATGCATATGGTTATGTTGGACTTGGAACTACAAGTCAAACAAAAATTAGAATTCTTGGTGTTCTTTCCGAATTTAATTTACCAGATAATACTCGTTTTTATTCTAAAAATGATAGCATAAAAATAAAAACTCTTGGAATAGACTTAAAGGATTACAAATCAAACAACTGGTTTTTTAATATTCCTGTAAAATATGATGTAAAGTCTATAGAACTTTTAGATAGTTCTGATAAATCTTATAGAGTCATTCTTTCTGACGATCACTTCTTTAAAGTTGGAAACTCTGTAACACTTTTGTCTTCAAGTGGAGTAGAATACACTGGTTTTGTTGGTTCTTTTATCAATGAAAAGTCTTTTAGTATTCAACTGGGTTCAGAAAGTCCACTATTAGACACAAGTATAACTTATACTGCTAAGAAAAACGTATCTAAAGTATCATCACAAAATTATCCTTTAGTAAACAAATATACATCAAACGTACAAAATGTTTATTATGAAAATGATAATGCATTATATGTTTCTTCACCATCACTACCATCTTATCTAAATCAAACCTTAAAAATAAATGATCGTTCAATAGTTTTTAGTGGATCTTTCAGTGGAACAACTTTAAATATTGGACAGCATGGCCTTTATACTGGAGATTCTGTCGTTTATAAACCAACATCCCAGACTAACTTGGGAATAGCGACTGGTGTTTATTTTGTTAAAAAGGTAAGTGGCACTCAAATAAAACTAGCGAGAAGTAGAAGTAATATTTTTACTGAAAATTTTGTTTCAGTTAATGGAACTGTCATTGACGCAAAATTTGAACTAACAGAATTTACCTATAGAGATTTAAGTACACAGTTATTAGAATCGCAAAAGTTAATTAGAAAAATCATAAATCCAGAAAATGATGGAAATTCATATGAAACAAATCCTGGATTAACTGGTATTTTTATAAATGGTGTTGAAATTCTCAATTATAAATCTAATGACAACGTATACTATGGACCAATCGAAAAAATTATTCCAATAGCACCTGGATTTGATTATGATATTATTAATCCTCCTGTATTGACAATTGTGGACCCCATAGGATTTGGAGCCACTGCAAATTGTTCAGTAATTGGTGGATTGGAAAGAATTGATATTCTAGACTCTGGATTTGATTATCTTGATGATCCAAAAATTAGCATTGTTGGTGGAAATGGGACTGGAGCATCAGCAATTGTAAATTTAGTTAGTTTTGACCACTCTGCTTCATTTAATTCTCAGGGGTCAGCAGATTTAGTTAAATTAAATCCAACTAATAAAATTGGATTTTCAAGTTATCATAAATTCAGAGATTCTGAGGAAGTAATCTATGTAACTAATGGGCAGGCATCTATAGGAGGATTGTCTACAAATTCTTCATACTACGTTTCTGTTCAGGATGGTTTCAATGTAAAACTACATAAGTCTTTTTCAGATGCAGTATCAGGTATTAATACGATAAGTCTAACATCCTATGGAATAGGAAATCACTCATTTAAGTCAAAAGAAAAAAAGAAAAAAATAGGTTCTATTACCATAGAAAATAGTGGAATAAATTATCAAAATAAACTAACAACTACTAGTATTAGTGGTATCAATACCTCTTCAGATATTATTGAAATATCTGAACATGGATACCAAAGTGGTGAGATTGTTGTCTATAATGCCACAGAAACATCAATAGGAGGACTGTCCTCTAACACTTCATATTATATTACCAAAATAGATGATAATCAATTTAAGTTATCTCAACTTGGAATTGGAACTTTGGGAATTACCACATCTTTTTACTATGATACCAAGCAATACATCAATTTGACTTCTACTGGAAGTGGAATTCATAAATTTAACTATCCAGAAATTAAAGTTACTGTAAAAGGAAGAATAGGAGTTTCTACACTTTCTGGTCAAGACTTCAGCGCATCTGTTAATCCTATTTTTAGAGGACAAATACAATCAGTATCAATTCAGTCTGGCGGGGAGCAGTATGGATCTGAAGAGATTATTAATCACAATCGTCAACCATTATTTGAGTTAAAATCTGGTACAGGAGCCCAGATAACTCCAGTAGTTTCGGATGGTAAGATTGTTGACGTTTTAGTCAATAGTTCTGGTAGTCAATATAATTCTCCGCCAACTCTCAAAATTAATGGAGACGGTGTTGGCGCATTACTGACTCCTATCCTTTCCAATGGGTCTTTAGTTAGTGTTAGGGTTATATATGGTGGAGATGGATATCAAGCATCAAATACTTCTATAGATGTAATACCATCCGGAAATGGAGCGAAGTTAGAAGCACAAATAAAGTCATGGAAAATAAATTGTGTAGAAAGACTATTACAAAATTCCCAAATAGAGGAAGATGATGGAATATTGTCATCTGGATTGAATAGTGATTATGGATTAGAATATACTCATGCATATGCTCCTCGCCCTCTAAGATCTTCCGTACAAGCAACAAGATTTAGGGATGGTAAGAAAGTATATGTATCTGATTTACAATTACTGGATAATAAAGAAATTATTTCAAATGCACACTCTCCCATAATTGGATGGGCGTATGATGGAAATCCAATCTATGGTCCTTATGGATATTCTTCAAAAGATGGTGGAGCAGTAAAATGTCTAGTTCCAGGATATCAATTATTACTACAATCTAATAGACCAAGAACTTCAATTTATCCACAAGGATTTTTTGTAGAAGATTATACTTATTTTGGTAATGGCGATTTAGATGAAAATAATGGTAGGTTTGGTGTTACGCCAGAGTATCCAAATGGAGTTTATGCATATTTTGCAACAATTAATAGTGGATCCGTAGAATCTTCTGGTCTTTTTGCTAATTACAAAAAACCAGTATTCCCTTATATTATAGGACCTTATTATAAATCAAAACCAATTGGGTTTAATTTTGAAAGTTCTTCAAATCAAGATGATATTGATATAAATGAATCTGGTTGGAGAAGAAATACTACACCATATAATCTTCCACTATACGATTATATTTTTAATCCAAATAAAGTTAAACTTCAAAATTCTATTGTTAAAAGTATTTCTACAGGATCTGTTGATTCTATAGGAATTGAAACCGGAGGACAAAATTACAAAATTAATGATAAAGTAGTCTTTAGTGGTTCTTCTATACAAAGTGCCAAGGCAAAAGTTTCTCAGATAAAAGGCAAATCTGTAACCCAAATTAGTATTGCAACTTCATCATTTAATAATGTTAAATTTTATCCCTATGATAGAGAATTTATTGGTTTTACTTCAATACCACATAACTACTCCAATAACGATTTAATTACTTTTACTGGTAGTTATGATTACAAAAAATCAGGTAATATAACAGTTAATAATAATAGCCTAACATTAACGACTGGAGTTGGTTCAGATCAGTATACTGGGATAGTAACTTACTTCAATGTTTCTGGTAACTTAAATTATCCAAACATCAAAGAAAATGATATTTACCAAATAGGAAGCGAAGAAGTCAAAATTTTAAATATCGACACTCTCTCCTCCAGAATTAGAGTTATCCGCAATCAAAATGGAACATCTGGTTTAACAACTTATTCGGCTGGAGTTACTTTAACGGAAAAAACGAGGAAGTTTAAACTTAATTTTGGAATTTCAACATCATACAATTTTGATGACGATAAAGAACTTTATTTTAGTCCCACAGAATCTGTTGGATTGGGGACAACTTCTGGTGTTGGAATAGTAAGTACCATTTATTTCTCAAATCCAGGTGCTGGAATTACTCAGATTACAATTCCAACACAAACAATTTATATTAAAGACCATAACTTAAACACAGGAGATTCCTTAATCTATTCCTCAAACGGAGGAACTAGAATATCAGTTTCCACTAATGGTTCTTCTTCCTTTGTGTTAGGTGAAAAATCCATAGTTTATGCTGCAAAAATTTCTAATGATCTGATAGGAATTTCAACAGTAAAAGTTGGATTAGGTTCAACTGGAACATTTGTTTCTTTAGGATCAACATTACAAAGTAATATTTTATACTTTACTTCAGTTGGAACCGGCGATACTCATAGTTTTAGTACAAATTATTCAAATACCTTATCAGGTCAAATTAATAAAAATGTAGTTACAGTTTCTACTGCAGAAACACATGGTTTATCTATACTTGATAACGTAACTATAAAGGTAAATCCAGGTGTTTCAACTTCTATTATAGTAAAATATGACGATTATAATAGAAGATTAGTAATAAATCCAAGAACTTTCTCTTCGATTGATACTAATAATAACACTATTACAATTAATAATCATAAGTATTATACTGGACAAAAAGTTATCTATACTGCAACAACACCGGCATCTGGATTAATTAATGAAGGAATTTATTATGTTGTAGTTATTGATTCGAATAAGATTAAATTATCCAATACTTATTATCAAGCAACAAAATCAGTTCCTGAAGTGATTAGTATTTTATCTTCTCAACCAGGAACTATTTCTCCCATAAATCCACCATTATCTCTAATAAAGAATCAAACAACATCATTTGATCTTTCAGATTCTTCTCTTTCCTTTATTGGTGCAGGTGTTACTTATTCTGCATTTGATTTTAAACTTTATAAAGATAATGAATTTAAGACTGAATTTAATACAACAGAACAATCTACAATTTTTGAGTTAACCAAGACTGGAAATATAGGAATTGACTCTACTGCAAAAGTAACCTTAATACTTAATGATAATGTTCCAGAAAATTTATATTATAATCTTGTTCCCATTAATCTTGGTCTAAACTCTCAGATTAAAAAAGAAATTATAGTTGATACTGATGTTTCAACTAACAATGAAATTAATTTGATTGAAAGTGGGTATAATGGAAATTACAGTGTTGTTGGTGTTTCTTCAACTTCATTTAAGTATAACATTTTAGATACTCCAGAATCTTCAGTATATACTAGTGGAATAGAGTATTCTACAACATCAACTTCAGCATCTGGTCCTATTCAGAAAATCTCTTTACTCAATGGTGGAAGAGGATATAGTTCATTACCTGGAATTACTTCTGTCATTTCTGATAATGGTACTGGAGCGATTTTAAATCCCAATAGCAATTCTATTGGAAGAATTACATCAACAGAAATTCAAGACATTGGTTTTAATTATCCCTCAGACTATAGTATGAGGCCAACTGCTAAACTTCCTGAAATATTAATTCTAGATTCATTATCTACTTTTGATTATATTGGAATTAGTTCTTTTGGCAGAAATTATAATTCTATACCAAAATTAGTTGTTATAGATGGACTGACTAATAAAGTCATTCAAGATGTTGTCTTAGACTATAATTTTGGAGACTCTAGAGTTACTATTTTAAAAAATAGTACTGAAATAAGTAATGAAACTCCAAGAATAATTCCAGTTAACAATTCAAATGGGATTAAAATTAATAATATAGTATTTAATTCAACAACAAAAGATGTAACCGTAACTCTAGGTTCTAGTTTTAGCAGTCTTGCAGATTTTCCTTTCTTTATTGGCGAGAAAGTTTTAATAGAAGGAACTAGTGTTGGGATAGCAACAACAGGAAAAGGTTACAACTCTTCAAATTATAACTATTCACTCTTTACAATTACTTCACTAGATGCAAATATTGGAGGAATTGGTGCTACGGTTTCTTATAATATATCTGGTTATATTTCCGATGGAGATTTTCCAGGAATATTTAATAGTTTTTATTCCTCAGGAAAGATAATACCACAGTCACAGTTTCCAATCTTTAACCCAGTTCTTAAAAAGAACACATTCTATCAAGGAGAGACTGTTTATTCTGCATCTGCTTCCGGAAGTGTTCAATATTGGGATTTTATTAACCAATACTTAAAAGTATCTACCTCTCAAGATTTTGTAGAAAATGAAATTATAAGAGGAAAAACTTCAGGATCTACCGGATTAATCAAAAGGGTTCTGACTTTAGATTCCAACTATAGTATAGATTCTTATTCTGTAGTTAGAAAAGGATGGAATACTGAAACTGGATTTTTAAATAATGATATTCAAAGAGTTCATGATAGTGATTATTATCAATATTTCTCATATGATCTCAAGTCACAAAAAGATTTAAACACTTGGGATAATGCAGTAAGTAATCTAAATCACACTGCTGGATTTAAAAAGTTTGGTAATCTAATAATAGAATCAACTTCAGGTAGTGCAGGAATTTCTACAGAACAAAATCAAGGAGATTTTTCTGGAATTGCTGACCTATCTAGATTTGTTGACTTAAATTGTGTATTTGATTTCGACCTTGTAAAAGAAAATAACTTGACAATTGATAATAATATTTTATCTGATGAGATAATTTTCAATTCTAGAGTAATACAAGATTATATTGAATCAGTTGGCAATAGAGTTTTGATGGTCGATGATCTTTCTAATGAATTTAATAGTAATCCTAGACCAACAATCTTTAGCGTTATTGATTCATTTACTCTTAGTGATTTTAGATCTCAAAAATATATTATCTTGATAAAGAATAGAAAATTATCTAACGAAATTCAAGCTTCTTTAGTTTCATTGGTTCATGATGACACTACTGGATTCATAAATCAGTATGGAATGAATTCTTCTAAAGATTTGGGATTCTTTGATTTCAATATATCCGGCAATCAAGGAAATCTTCTTTTCTATCCAATTAAATTTAAATTTGATGATTACTATACATCTAATTTATCATTCTCCCTTAATGATGTTGTAAGTGGAGTTGGAACTACTAACTTAGGAACTTCTGTCAAAATTCATACAAGTAATACAATAATATCTTCTGGAACTACTACATCAACAACTATTGTTGGTATTGCATCGACTTACAGATCATCAAAAGTTTTAGTTCAAATTGGAGCGACAGATTCTTCTTATTATGAATATGACGAAATAACCTACATTCATAATGGTTCGGAAGTTTTAATGCTTGATTATGGACAATTAACTACAGATAGTCCAATTTCAAAGTCTACATCAGGAATAGGAACTTATAATGCATACATTTCTGGAAATAATGTAGTAATTGATTTGATACCAAACCAAGCTACAACGGTTAATTATGTGGTCAATGCTTTTAACGTTTCGCTTGCCAATACAAGTTTAATAGGGGTTGGAACACAAACTATAGGAGGAGCTACAATAAATTCATCTTCGGTTTCTATTGCATCGAGTTCAACCCCAGCAGCAAATACTATAGCGACTTATTCCAATACATTTAATAACTGCTCATATTCTATCATCAGTATAGAAGACAAAACCAACTTACAATATCAGGTTGCCGAATTTTTAACTATTACCGATACAACAACTAATAATTGTTATATTTTAGAATTTGGAAACTTAAATACAGCATCTTCTTTGGGAATAACAACTGCAGGAATTTCTGGTTCAAATACAAATACATATTTTACTCCAGTAGCGGGTATTGATGTTGATGTTAAGGTTTTCCAAGTTGCATTGTACTTATCTGATGAATCTAGTGAATTATTATTAACCAATGGTGGTTTGCATTATGATTATGGCATCTACACTGGAACAGATAATGACATTAAGAAGAGTTTTGTCTTAAAGCATCAAAATGATCCTATTTTCCAAAGATATTTTGATGGAGGTAGTTCTTCGATAGTTAATACTGCCGAAAATGTTATTACAATTCCAAACCACTTCTTTGTTACCGGAGAGGAAATAAGTTATTCATATTCCGGAACTGGTTCTTCCCCAATAGGAATAGCAACCACAACTATATCCGGAATAGGAACAACTGATAAACTACCCTCGACTTTATATGTTGTCAAAGTTAATGACTTGAACATAAAAGTTGCATCTTCAGCAACTGATGCATTAAAATCAATTCCAAATGTTTTAGACATAACTTCTGTCGGAATAGGAACTTCGCATTTCTTCACTTCAAGAAATCAAAATAAAAAATCAATAATCAGTATTGATAATGTGATACAGTCTCCGTTAACATCAACTGCGGTAACAACCACTTTATCAAAAAATGTTGGATTATTTGAATCCGAAATATCAATATCTGGAATTACTTCTATATTTGGTGGTGACTTACTTAAGATTGATAACGAAATTATGAGAGTCACTTCGGTTGGAGTTGGAAGCACAAATGCAATTTCTGTTTTAAGACCATGGTTGGGAACTGGATTGTCAACTCATATTTCATCTTCTCTTGTAACAAAGGTCATAGGAAACTATAACATTGTAGATAATGTAATTCACTTTGACGAGGCACCTTATGGAAAAGTTCCAATTTTAAATCCAACAAATAGGGCGGACGAGGTTGACTATGTTGGAATTGAAACTGGAGCAACATTCACGGGAAGGGTATTTTTAAGATCTGGCGAAGAGAATACAAGCACTGAACCATATAGTAAAAATTATGTATTTGATGACATTTCGAACAACTTTAATGGTTTAGATAAAACATTTACACTCAAATCTTCTGGTTCAAATGTTATCGGTATGTCAACTGATAATGCTATTGTTTTAATCAATGACGTATTCCAAGGACCAAATGCTCCAGGAATAACAGACAGTTATAATTTAGTGGAGACTGCAGGAATTACAACTATTACATTTATTGGAAATTCTGCATCAACAACATATGACATAAACACTGCTAGTATTCCAAGAGGTGGAATTATTCTATCAGTCGGTTCTACTCAAGGATTTGGATATCAACCACTTGTTGCAGCTGGTGGAACTGCAATCGTATCTTCTGCTGGCACAATACAATCTATTAGCATTGGAAACAGTGGTTCTGGATATAGAGTTGGAATCCAAACAGTTGTTAATGTTGGAGTTAAGACAGAAAGTAAAGGAACGCCAAATATTGAATTTATAGGAACTGCTTTAGTTAGCAATGGAAATATAGTTAGCGTAGATATCACAAATCCAGGCGCTGGATATACAACGTCAAATCCACCAGATGTTGTTTTTGATTATCCACTATCATATTCAAATCTTCCATTAGTTTATAGTTCTCAATCTTCAATGGGAATTGGAACTGGTGCAGTCGTGGATATTGTTGTTGGACAAGGTTCAAGTGTTATTTCATTTGAACTAAAAAATCTTGGATATGGATATAAGAGAAGAGAAATTCTAACAGTTTCAATTGGTGGGACTGCCGGAATTCCAACTAACACATCACTTAGTTTCTCTGAGTTCCAAATTACTGTGGATGATGTTAGATATGACAAGTTTTCGGCGTGGTCTGTTGGAAAACTTCAAGTGATTGATCCATTGGATTCTTTATTTGATGGAAACAGAAAGTCATTCCCAATTTTAATCAATGGAAATCAGACTACGATTAGATCTAGAAGAGGATCCAACATTGATGTTCAAGCAACCTTATTGATTTTCATCAATGACGTTCTTCAGGTTCCTGGAGATGGTTATACATTTAATGGAGGAAGTATAATAACATTCTCAGAAGCTCCAAAAGAAGGTGACATTTCAAGAATACTTTTCTATAGAGGAACTGGAGATTTAGATACACAAACCGTTGATGTTCTAGAGACAGTTAAGATTGGCGATGATGTATTAATAACCGATGATAGTATTAATCTGTCGCAGCAAGATAGAGTAGTAACAACTATTGTTTCTTCAGATATAATTAATACTAATTTATATCCAGGACCTGGAGTAACTCAAGATGAAGAGTTACTTAGACCATTAACCTGGTGCAGACAAACTGAAGATCGTGTTGTAAATGGATCTTATGTTGGAAAAGATAGAGTCATTTATGAACCATATATTCAACCTACCACAAACATAATTCAAAACATTGGTATTGGTTCTACTTCTATATTTGTTGAAAGTGTGAAAGCATTCTTTGATAGTGAAAAAGAATATGTTCACGATGGAACTAATGAAAAACCACAAAACAAAATTTTAATTATATCTCAGGATTCCATAACTTCTGCCGCGGCCACTGCAATTGTATCTCTATCTGGCACTATTTCTTCCATCGTTATTTCTGATGGTGGGGTTGGATATTCTACAACACCAGTAGTAACTATTGCAAGTCCGGTTGGATTTGGAACTACAGCAGCACAAAATACAGCAAAGGCATCTGCAACTATATCGGGAGGAGTCGTAACTGGAGTTGCAATTACGGTTCCTGGGTCTGGTTATTCTTCTGCAGAACCTCCTGCAGTTTTAATTGAAACACCTTCACTAAAATATGAATCTATAGATAAAGTTTCTTATGAAGGAGATTTTGGATTAATTTCTGGAATTAAGACAACATCTGTGGGTGTTGCTTCTACTGGAATTGTATTTGATTTCTTTATTCCAAAAGATTCAATTTTAAGAAATTCTGAAATTGTCAAGGTTGGTGTTGCAACAACTGGAATTAGTGGAATTCAAACTGGATATTACTTTACTGTATCCAAGTCTAATGTTGGTAATGGATTGACATCATTAAATTCAACTGGAGGTATCGTTGGTGTTGGCACAACCTTTATTGATAACATTTATCAAGTCGTATCAGTTTCAATAGCACAAACTGCAGTTCCTGGAATAGGCATTACTAATGTTGCTAAAGTAACAGTAAGTGTATCTAGTTACAATGGTTTGACTGGACTTGGATTTAGTGGTTTTTATGGTGAATATAGTTGGGGAAGAATCTTGACACCTATTCGTCCAAACCCACAAGAGTTCATAAGTTATGCAAATATTGCCGGAATTTCTTCTTCGCCTATAGTCCAAAGATACAATAAATTAAAGTATATTGGGTATTCAACCACATAAATAGATAAAAAACTGTAAAATGTCTGCAATTATAACTGACCAATTAAGAATTTTGAATGCGAAGAATTTTGTTTCGGCAGCAACTTCTTCGTCAAATTCTTATTATGCTTTTGTTGGTTTAACTAATGCAACAGATTATTCCTCTGGATGGGAAAGTAACCCACCATCACCTAAGGATAATTTTGATCAAGAAAACGATTATTGGGATACAATGGTTGCTTTGAAAAAAGTAAAAGCATCTGATGTATCCCAAGTCATTCGTAAATTAACTTGGTCATCCGGAACAACTTATGATATGTATCGTCATGATATAAGTAGAACCAGAACATCCAAGCCATCAGGTTCGACTAGTTTATATTCTTCAAATTATTATGTTATAAACAGTGATTATAGAGTTTACATATGCCTACAAAATGGAACTGACCCCGAAAATCCAGACGGAAGGCCATCTTTAGACGAACCAATCTTTACAGATTTAGAACCCAGAGCTGCTGGCGATAGTGGTGATGGGTATGTATGGAAATATCTTTATACTGTTAAACCAAGTGAAATTATAAAATTTGATACCGTTAATTTTATACCAGTACCAAAAAATTGGGAAACTAGTTCAGAGAGTGCTGCAATTAGAACAAATGCATCTACCTCAAACAGCCAACTCAAAATAATTACAATTACGAATCGTGGTGTTGGATTAGGAACAGCAAATAGAACATATACAAATGTTCCAATCAAAGGAGATGGAACTGGGGGGAAAGCGACGATAGTAATTAATAATGACTCTAAGGTAGAATCTATTACAGTATCCTCTGGTGGAGACGGATATACTTTTGGAACTATTGATTTGGTTGGAGGGAATGTCCCCACAGGAACCACTACGCCAACTTTTGATGTTATCATTCCACCTAAAGGAGGACATGGAGCAGACATTTACAAAGAGTTGGGCGCATATAATGTTTTAATTTATTCTAGAATAGAAAATGATATAGAAAATCCAGACTTTATAACTGGAAATAAAATTGCTAGAGTTGGGATTGTAGAAAATCCACAAGCATTTAACTCATCTTCATTATTAGATATTGAAAAAGCAAGTGCTGTTTATGCTTTAAGACTTGCTGGTACTGGATATAGCACTGCTACTTTTACAGCAAACTCCAGATTTACTCAAACTATAAGCACAGGAACAACTGCTGTCGGAAGAGTTGTTTCGTATGATCAAAATACAGGAGTTCTAAAGTATTGGCAAGATAAAAGTCTTGCGGGTTTTAATACCGATGGTTCTCAAAATGCTTCCCCAACTTATGGAATTCAATTAAACAGATTTACAAGTTCAGTTGGGACAGGTGGCACTACCTTTATAACAGGTACTGATTTATACATTGATACAACTTTTACAGGCGTCTCTACCTCGATAAATAATAGAACATATAATCTTGGTCAATCCTTTATCGGCGGTTTGGCAAATCCAGAGGTCAAAAAATACTCAGGAAATATTATTTACGTCGATAATAGACCTTCGATTACAAGGTCACAAAACCAAAAAGAAGATATCAAAGTTATTTTGCAATTCTAAAGAATTATGCCACAGGAAACTAACCTCAACGTCTCTCCATATTTTGATGATTTTGATATCAATAAAGACTATTACAAAGTTTTATTTAAACCAGGTTATCCTATTCAAGCAAGAGAATTAACTACTTTACAGTCAATTCTCCAAAATCAAGTTGAGCAGTTTGGAAATCATATTTTTAAAGAAGGTTCTGTAGTAATTCCCGGACAACTTTCATATGATAATCCATTTTATGCCGTAGAGATTGAATCTACTTTTAATGGTTCACCAGTTTCTCTATATTTCGATCAACTTTTAGGAACAACTTTAAGGGGTGCAGTTAGTGGAGTTTCTGCTAGGGTAGTTTACGTTCTTAACAATTCCGAGTCTGAAAGAAGTAATTATACTTTATACATTCAATATCTAGAAAGCGGAGGAGCAGACTTTAATAATAAAGTTTTTAATGATGGAGAAACTTTAATTACAGAAAAAGAAGTTTCATATGGAAACTTTACTATTACAGTTGGGCAAGGAGTTTGTAACACAATCTCCGCAAATGCAACTTCAAATGGTTCTTCGGTAAAAGTAGCATCTGGTGTTTATTTTATAAGAGGTGCTTTTGTTAGAGTTCTTGAACAAAGAATTATTCTTGACCAATATGGAGTAAATCCTTCATACAGGATTGGATTTAATGTAATTGAAAGTGTTGTAACTTCAGATGAAGATCCATCTTTATTTGACAATGCACAAGGATTTTCAAACTATGCAGCTCCAGGAGCCGATAGATTCAAGATTGAACTTGAATTAACTAAGAAAGAAATTAGCGATGAAGCAGATAATTTTGTAGAGATATTGAGAGTTCTTAATGGAGATCCTCAATTCTTTAATAAAAATCCACAATATAGTTTAATTAGAGATGAACTTGCAAGAAGAACTGCAGAAACTAATGGTGATTATTATGTAAAACCATTTACATTATTTGTTCAAGATAGTTTGAATGATAGAGTTTTATCAAATGGAATTTACTTTGAAGACCAAACAACAGTTAATGGAGAAACACCATCTGAAGATAAGATGGTCTATCAAGTTGGATCTGGTAAAGCTTATGTGAATGGTTATGACGTTGAAAGTATCGCACCAAAACTTTTAGATGTTGCAAAGCCAAGATCTACTAAAACTTTAAGTAATCAGTTAATTCCATATAATGCAGGTAATCTGTTTATTGTTAATAATTCATATGGTTCCGCTTCAATAGGTCTTGGAACTACATCATATGTAAGTTTAATGGATTCCAGAATCGGAGATACTGCATACGTAGCAACTGGAACTACAATTGGTGTTGCTAGAGTTTATGATTTTGTTCCAGAGGCAAATTATGTAAATGATATTAGTAAGTCATTTTTAAGACTATATGACATCCAAACATTTACAAATATTGGATTAACTACATCAATCACACAATCTCTTCCAGCATTTGTTCAAGGAAAGAAAAGTAACGCAAGTGGTTATCTAAGAACTTCTGTTTCTAACTCTTCTTCATTAACATTATATCAAGTTTCTGGAAAATTTTTAGAGAACGAAGCAGTTACTATTAATGGAATTGATAATGGAAGATTGATTAAAACAGTAAGAGACTATTCTATTTCAGATATAAAATCAGTATATTCAAAAGTTGGGGTATCAACTTTTAATGCAGATTTGGTTCTTGAGTCAAGAACATTAATTGCACCACAAGGAACTCTATTTAATATCACTGCTGGTTCTGGTGGAATCAGTACAGTCTCTGCTGGACTGGGAACAAACTTTGTTAATAAAATCGTTGTTGGAGATATTATTTCATATCCAAATCCAAATGTAGGATTTGATGTAATTTATAATAAGGTAAATTCTGTAAGTGCAGGTGGAACTAACTTCACCGTATCGGCACTCACTACAGTTTCTGGAATTTGTTCTGGCAATTTACCAACGAGTAATAGTACAGTTACTAATATTGTTAAAATTTCTGCATCTTCTTATGGACAGGATTCATCTTTACTTACAAGATTAGATAGAGAGAACATTTCATCAGTCTCTCTAGAAGATAATGAAGTAATCCAAAGAAGATTTTTCCCAAATGTTTCATTTTCTGCTAATAGTCTGACAATTACTATTACAGATGCTGACATTTATTTTGATTCTTTTGACGAAGACAAGTTTGTTATTACATATAGTGACGGAACAATTGAGCCTATTAGAAGAGACAAATATAATATTGATACTACAGGAAAAATATTAACTTTTAATGGGTTAACAAAAACTAGTGGAACGGCTGATGTAATTTCAACGGTAAGAAATCTTAAACCAAATTCAAAACTTAAAAAGTTAAATAAAGCAACTACACTAGTTGTAAGTAGTTCAAAGTTAACTTCATCTGGAATTGGAACAACAACTCTCAATGATGGATTAACTTATAGTCAGGTTTATGGAACAAGAGTTCAGGATAATGAGATATCATTAAATGTTCCTGATGTTTTAAATGTTTTGGCAGTTTATGAATCATCTACCACTTCAGATCCTTCTTTACCAAATTTAAAACTTTCATCATTTACTGGACCAACTAATAATAATCAGGATTTTGTCATTGGTGAGCACGTTATCGGACAAACTTCTGGGGCTGTTGGTTTAGTTGTTTCTAGAGTATCTACAGATACTATTGAATATGTTTATCTCAACCTAAATCAATTTATTGAAGGTGAAGTAGTAAGAGGTAAAGATTCATCAACCCAAGCATTAATTTTACAAAAAGGTTTAGGTGACAAAAATGTAACTCAAAACTTTATTCTCGATGATGGGCAGAGAGACCAATATTATGACTACGGCAGAATCATAAGAAAGAAAAACGTTCTAGAACCATCTAGAAAGTTAAAAATTGTTTTCCAAAATTACACGATTGATTCAAGTGATACTGGAGAATTCATTACAGCAAATAGTTATTCAAATTCCAATTTTAAAACAGAAATTCCTATTTACAATAATAGAAGAATTTCTGACTATATTGATATTAGACCTAGAGTTGCACCATATACAACATCTACAAATTCTCCTTTTGAATTCGAATCTCGCATATTTACGAATGCCGGACAATATTCACAATATATTCTTGCTCCCGATGAAAATATTATTTTAAATTATTCGTATTATGTTGGAAGAGTCGATAAAGTCTTCTTAAATCAAGATGGAACATTTGAAGTTGTTTCCGGAGAACCTAATGATTATCCAAAACCCCCTGTCGCAAAAGATAACGCTCTTCAAGTAGCTACAATAACTCTTCCACCATATCTTTATAATCCAAAAAATGCGATTGTAAATATGGCACAACATAAGAGATATCGAATGTCTGATATTTCTTTACTTGAAGATAGAATTCAAAGAGTTGAAGAGTTTACAACACTTACTGCATTAGAATCAAAGACAGAAAACTTTACCATTAAGGATGCGGAAACAGGTCTTGATAGATTTAAGTGCGGTTTCTTCGTTGATGATTTTAAGACTCATATTTATCACGACCTTCAAAATATAAGTTTTAAATCTTGCATTGATAAGGATAGAAAACTTTTAAGGCCATTGCATTATACAACATCTCTCGATCTTGAGTTAGGTTCTGAGGTAATTTCTGGTGTTGGACAAACATTCTCTCCAAATAAAGATAGCAGTTATGTAACCGACCTTGGATCACCTGGAGTAAGAAAAACTGGGGATCTCATTACACTGGACTACACTGAAGTAACATATGATGAACAACTTTTAGCAACTAAAACTGAAAGTGTTACTGCATTTTTAGTTAGATATTGGAGTGGTTTGCTTCAACTAAATCCACCTATTGATACTTGGATCGATGAAAAAGCAATTACTACCACAAGCTTTAACGAAGTTAAAAACACTACAGATCCACTTCCAGATCAAAATATAACCATTGTTAATAATTTAACTGATAATAAAACTGTTTTTACAAATCCACCAATTGCACAAGTTGGGGATCAACCTTTTGATTGGTTAGGAAATGCAAGAAACGTTATTGCAACTAGTATTTTAGGTAAAGGAACCTCAGGTTGGGATGCTGCAGGACGAAAAGAGAATACAATAATTGGCACTGGTGGCGATCGCGGTGCAGAAAGAAGAACCATAGAAATAATCAATGGAAATACAATAAGAATTAATGGTCTTCATTGGAGAGGAGATGCTGATCGACAACTGTTAGAAAAATATGTTCCAAGAGATGTTGCTAATCAATTCTTAACAAGAATGAATGGAGCTGGTGGTTACCTAGATTTCACGCCAGGTGGTCTAGTTGAAACTAGACAAACAACAACAACTACAAATTCTACAAGCAACACCGTAACAACTTATACTCCTCAACAAATAATTGAAAAAGATACTATATCAGAATCTCTATCACATTATACTCAACCAGTAAGATATCTGAGAAGTAGAAATATTGAATTTGATGCAAGAGGACTAAAACCACGCACTAGATTCTATAGTTTCTTCCAGGGTGTTGATGTAAAAAATTATATTATTCCAAAATTGCTTGAAGTTGAAATGATTTCCGGCAAATTCCAAATTGGAGAAACTGTCGAAAGTAATCCCCTCTTTACCTCCGCAAAGATTAGATTTAGAGTTTGCAAACCAAACCACAAAACGGGACCATTTGATGGTTCAAATCCACCAGCAATAACAAATCCAGTTCCAATAATTGATGCAGCAACTGGTTCCGTATTACCAGCAAATCCAGATGCACTTCCAAAACCAGATGTTTTTGTATTTAATCCATATACCCAACAACCAATGCCAAATGATTATAGTGAATCATCTACATTCTTGAATGTAGATACTAGATCATTGGAACTTCCATCTGAAGTTGAATTCTATGGACAAATTGCGCCAAATATGACCCTAATTGGAAAAACTTCAGGTGCTGTCGCAAGAATTTCAAATATTCGTTTACTTTCTGATAATAGTGGAAGATTGTTGGGTTCATTATATGTTCCCGATCCCAATGTTGTGGGAAATCCAAAATGGATTAATGGAGAAAACACATTTACTTTAATTGACACAGAAAAACTTGAAAATATTAAATTAACTGAATATATTGCAAACTCAAGAATTAATGAAAGTAGTGCTGAGGCTGAGTTTACTTCTAGCGGAATCGTCAATATTGCAGAAACTAATATTTTAACTACGAGAAATATTACAATTATTCCTCCAAGTAAAATTAATACGACAACAATTACAAATATTACTACAAATACTACTACTATTACACAAACTGCAACTCAAGGAAGTGTTAACATACAACAACCTTATGATCCACTGGCACAATCATTCTATGTATTTGAAGACACTGGAGTATTTTTAACTTCTGTTGATATTTGGTTTGAAACAAAAGATTCCGATAATATGCCCGTTACTCTTCAAATCAGACCATTGGTTGCAGGAGTTCCTAGTAATATTGTCGTTCCTTTCTCAGAGGTTACTCTTACTCCAGATCAAGTTAACCTTTCCGTTGATGGAACTATTCCAACTAAATTTACTTTCCCATCACCAGTATTTTTATCTGGACCAAGGCAACAAACAGTTCGCCAAGCACCTATAGCAAGTCAGACTCAGGCAGAGTATGCAATTGTTTTGGTTTCTAACAGTCCAAATTATAGAGTATTTGTGACAGAACTTGGACAGAATGATATTCTTTCTGGCGTAAAGGTATCGAGGCAACCAACATTAGGAAGTCTCTTCAAGTCCCAAAATGGAACTGTTTGGTCTCCTGCTCAACTTGAAGACCTTAAATATAGAATTAATAGAGCTAACTTTGTGAATGAAGGTTTAGTAAGATTCTTTAATCCAAAACTTTCTCTTGGAAATAAAAAAGTCACCGTAACAGGTTCAAATCAAATTCAAACTCTCTCCAAGAGAATAGTAGTTGGATTAGGTTCTACTGGATACGATAGTTCTTTAATTACTCCAGGCGTCACCATTAAACAAGGATCTTCATCATCAACTTTAATTGGAATTGCAGGAAGCATTACTGTTGGGACTGGCGTAACAGTAACCAATGCTGGTGTTGGATATACACCAACTTCTGGAACTGCACTTTTCTCCGATGTAACTCTGACTACAGAGACTGGATATGGACAGGGTGCAAAGGCAACTGTAGGGGTTTTAAATGGATCTATCAATTCAGTAAGTATTACTTCTGGTGGAACTGGATACCAAGTAGGAGATTCACTACTAATTCCTAACATAGGACAAAATGTTGGTTTTGGGGGAAGAGTAGTTGTTTCTACAATTGCATCCAACAACACATTTATTCTTGATGAAGTTCAAGGTTCCTTTACTGCAGGAATAAGCACAATTAATTACATTAATTCTTCTGGAGTCACTACCTATGTTGGGGCAGGAGTAACAATTTCAAGCATTTCTGCAGATCAATATTATGATGGTGTACACCTCAAGATTTATCAACAGAATCATGGAATGCACTCATCAGAAAACTATGTAAAAATTAGTGAAATGAGACCTTCAGTTAATGAAACTAACTCTACAACAACTTCTTCACTTACCTCCACAGAGGTTAATACAATAAGTCTAGTTTCTTCGGTTGGTTTTGACACTTTTGAAGGTGTTGCAGTAAGTGCTTCTAATCCAGGTTATGTAATTATTGGTAATGAGGTTATTAGATATACTGGAGTTTCTGGAAATTCTCTAACTACATTAACAAGAGCACTTGATGGAACTCAAGCAATAGCATATGATTCCGGTGTTTATGTTTATAAGTATGAACTCAATGGAGTTTCCTTAAGAAGAATTAATAAAGTACATAATTTTGCTGAAGTAAATACAACAACTCATCCTATTGATCTTGACAGTTATCATATAAAAATTGATATGGATTCTACTGATTTTGAGGGAACTGGAATTGGATCTGATAGAAGCAATGATCTTTACTTTAATTCAACAATCCAAACTGGAAATTCTGGCACAATACTCACAAATAACATTCAATATGAATCAATTACACCTAACATTGCTAATATAATTCCAGCAAAAACTAATATTTCTGCAAGAATTAGAACCTTTACCGGAACTAGTGTTGGTGGAAATGAAAAATCATTCATAGATGATGGATTTGAAACTATCCCAATCGCAGATACAACATACTTCACTTCACCAAAACTTATTTGTTCTGATGTTAATGAGGAGAGACTAATTACTGAAACTCCAGGAAATCGTTCATTGACTATGGAATTCTTAATGTCATCTCAGGATTCCAGAGTATCACCAGTAATTGACACTATCCGCACTTCTGTAATAACAACGTCCAACTTGGTAAACAATCCAGTTGGAATTCAGACAGCATCTTTATATGCTGATGATGATTCTGTTAGAAGTCTCTATTTCGATAAGCACAATACAATTTATATTTCAAAACCAGTCAGATTGAAACTTCCAGCAAACTCTTTGAAGGTTCTCCTAACTGCAAGTAGAAATAGTACTAATGATATACGTGTTCTTTATAGAATATTCAGAGATGATGCACCAGACTCCTCTCAGAATTATGAACTATTCCCAGGATATTCGAATTATAGTATAGATGGAATTGGAATTAAGAGAGTTATAAACTCATCAAGAAATGATGGATCTGCGGATTCTTTTGTTCAAGAAACTTCAGATAGATCATTCAAAGATTATGAATATAGTATTGATGATCTTCCAAACTTTAATGCATTCTCTATTAAAATTGTAATGGCAGGAAGCAACCAAGCAACTCCACCAATGATTTCTGATTTGAGAGCTATTGCCACAGTAAAACCTAATGTTTGATATGGAATATATCAAAGTAAAAGATAAAGATCACTTAGTGAGAGACACATATTCTCACGGGATTGTGAATACTGATATTGATAGTTATAATGCATATGTTCAAAGTTATAAAAAAGCATATAATGAATCTCAAAGAATTAAAAATCTTGAAAATGATGTAAGTGAAATGAAAAATGACTTGAATGAAATTAAAAACTTATTGAGGAGTTTAGCAAATGGATCCTGAAAAAATTTCTCTAGAAAATATGTCTAAATTGTTTGAATATGAAAAACTTTCTAGAGATATAGATAGTATAGATGATATTGAAACTTTGAAAAACTTGGCAAAATCTTATATTAAATTATATTTTAAGCAACAAGAAGTAGTCGCAGGGTTTAAAATCTAATGGCACAACCATCCACTCGACAGGAACTTATTGATTACTGCAAAAGAAAACTGGGTGCTCCAGTTTTAGAGATTAATGTTGCAGATGAACAAATTGAAGACTTAGTGGATGACGCTATTCAATTTTTTCAGGAAAGACATTTTGATGGAGTGTATCCTACTTTTTATAAGTATAAAGTAACACAGGCAGATATTGATAGGGGAAGAGCAGGAACTTCTAGTGGTGCTTCAAGTAGTGTTGGGATTGCAACTACTTCAGTAACTGCAAATATTGTAGGAACTGCAACGACTTTTGAATACTACGAAAATAGTAATTATTTGCAGATGCCTCCAAATATCATAGGAGTCAATAAGATTTTTACTTTTGATGGAGCAAACACTATTACACACAATATGTTTAGTGTTAAATATCAGTTGTTTCTTAATGATATCTATTATTGGGGAACAACTGAACTCCTCAGTTATGCAATGGTCAAGACTTATCTAGAAGATTTAGATTTTTTATTAAATACACAAAAGCAGATTAGATTTAACAAAAGACAAGATAGATTATATTTGGATATTGATTGGGGTTCCGTCAGTACAAGTCAATATTTTGTTATTGATTGTTATTCTACTTTAGATCCAAATGATTATTCAAGAGTTTGGAATGATTCATTCTTAAAGCCATATCTTACCGCATTAATCAAAAGACAATGGGGACAAAATATGATGAAATTCACCGGAGTAAAACTTCCAGGTGGTGTTGAGTTGAATGGAAGACAAATGTATGATGATGCTCAAAGAGAGTTGGATATTTTAATGGAAAAAATGTCAAGCACTTACGAACTTCCTCCTCTCGATATGATAGGTTAATCATATGCTTAATCCATTCTTTCTTCAAGGTTCTAAAGCAGAGCAAGGTCTTATCCAAGACCTTATTAATGAACAATTAAGAATGTATGGTGTTGAAGTTCATTATCTCCCTAGACAATTTATCACAGAAAAAACGGTTATAAGAGAAGTTATAGAGTCTGAATTTAATAATGCTTATCCAATCGAAGCATATGTTGATACTTATGAAGGATATAATGATAATCCAACTATTTTATCAAAATTTGGAATTCAGGCACTTAATGAAATAACTTTAACTATTTCAAGAGAAAGATTTAAAAATTATATTTCGCCATTAATAAAAAGTCAACCAAACATAAAAGTTTCATCAAGACCAAAAGAGGGCGATATAATTTATTTTCCTTTAGGTAATAGATTATTCGAAGTCAAGTATGTAGAGCATGAAAAACCATTCTATCAGCTCCAAGGATTATATACATACCAACTAAGATGCGAACTCTTCAGATATGAAGATGAAGTTATAGACACTAATATTGATGAAATTGATGGATTGATTGGTGGAACAGATTCTACAGATTCTGATGTTGTTCCAATTGGAAATATTATAAATCTCACTATGATTGGAGTTGGTGTCACTGCGACAGCAACAGCAACAATTATAAATGGTGGCGTGAGATATATTACTGTAACAAATCGTGGTGGTGGATACACTAGTACTCCAACTGTAGGAATTTCTTCTGCCCCATCCGGAGGAAAAACCGCCACTGCTATTGCAAAAATGATTGGAGGTATAGTTGCGTGCAATAATAACGTAAATCCAAAGGCACAGTCTGTTCAAGAGGTATTAGTTACTAATGCTGGATATGGGTATACAGTTGCACCTCAAATTAGATTCATAGGTGGCGGTGGCGATGGGGCAACTGGGATATCTTCTATAGGAAATGGAGTAGTTGGTATTATTACCGTTACTAACTCAGGTTCTGGATATGTAGTACCACCATCAATTAGTTTTACTGGTATTTCTACCGTTTCTGCAGCAGCAACAGCAATTGTTTCTGCTGCCGGAACAATAACGTCGATTTATATTACAAATTCTGGACTTGGTTATACTGCAAATCCAACAATAACTATAGGGAATCCAGCACTAACATCAACTGGAGATTTTGTATTTAATGAAATTGTAACTGGATCGCAATCTGGAGTTACTGCAAGAGTTAAATCTTGGAACTCTACAACAAATGTTCTCCAAGTTTCAAATGTTACTGGGCAATTTAAACTTGGAGAAAATATTGTTGGTACAGCATCAAGTGCCTCACATTATCTACGTTTAGTTGAAGAATTTCCTGCCAATGATGGATATGCGGCAAATGATGAAATAGAAGAAGAAGCAGACTCCATCATAGATTTCAATGAAACTAATCCTTTTGGGATGCCCTGAATTATATAAATATTTGTTATTAGTTTGACTAAACAGTAGTACTATAAGTTAGAAGTATGTTTGACTATTTTTATCACGAAATTTTAAGAAGAACTGTAATTGCTTTTGGTTCTTTGTTTAATGGAATAACCATCAAACATACTGATAGTTCCGACAATATAGTAAGTGCCATTAAAGTACCTCTTGCATATGGACCAACTCAAAAGTTTCTTGCAAGATTAAATCAATCTCCAAATTTAAACAAACCTGTTCAAATTACATTGCCAAGAATGTCTTTTGAATTTACTGGTTTAACTTATGATGCATCAAGGAAATCAACTACAACTCAATACTTTACTACAAAATCAGTAACTGACGGAGCAGAAACAAAAAAAGCATATCTTCCAGTTCCATACAATATGCAGTTTGAATTGAGTATAATGTCAAAATTAAATGATGATGCTCTTCAAATAGTTGAGCAGATTCTTCCATATTTCCAACCAGCATACACTATGACAGTTGATTTGGTTGATACAATTAATGAAAAAAGGGATATCCCAGTAATTCTTGAAAATATTACAATGCAGGATGATTATGAGGGTGATTTCAGTACAAGAAGAGTTTTAATTTACACTTTAAGGTTTACTGTCAAAACATATATTTTTGGCCCAGTTTCTTCTGCAACAAAAGATATTATCAAAAAGGCATCTATTGGATATATTACTGGAGACGTTACACCAACTCCTTCGAGAGAAATAGTGTACTCCGCAGAACCAAGAGCAACTAGAAATTATACTGGAACAGTTATTACTACTCTTGCAACTAATATATCGACAACAGATACTGCAGTTACAGTTTCTGATGCTAGTGTAATTTCTATTGGAACATATCTAGATATTGAGGGGGAAGAAGTATATGTAGTATCAAAATCTGGAAATGTTTTAACCTTGGACCGGGGTAGAGATAATACCACCATAACTTCACATTTACTTGGAGCAGAAGTAAAATCAATTACCTCTGCCGACAATTTACTTGTTGAAGATGGTGATGATTTTGGATTCAGTGGAAGTGTACTTTGATTGAAATATGAAAATGTCAAAAAAGTTTGATAAGTTAAATGATACTTTCAATGTAAGTGGAGATATCATACCTGTTGAGTCCGAAACTGTAGTAGATAAAATTGAAAAAATATCTTCTACAGTAGATGATATTAAAAAAGATTATGATTATACAAGAGGAAATTTATATTCTCTTATTGAAAAAGGACAAGAGGCAATTAATGGAATCCTTGAACTTGCACAAGAGACTGAGATGCCCCGTGCTTATGAGGTCGCTGGACAGTTAATTAAAAACGTTGCAGATGCAACTGATAAGTTAATGGAGTTGCAGAAGAAACTTAAGGATATTGAAGAAGAAAAAACAAAAGGGCCAACGACAGTCAATAATGCACTTTTTGTTGGATCTACTGCAGAATTAGCAAAACTTTTAAAGCAACAAACAGAAAATGAAAACGTTTAAACAGTTTCAAGAAGACTGGAGTAATAAATATAAAAAGAGTATTGATTGCTCAAATCCTAAAGGATTTTCCCAACGCGCACATTGTGCCGCGAGAAGAAAGAGAGCAAAAGGTGAAGAAACTAAATCAAAACCAGTGGAATGAACGAACAGTTAAAGCCATTTAAAACAGTTGAAGAAATTGCAAAGAAGCATCGTCTTGATGTTTCTTTCATTGAAAAGCAACTTAAAATGGGTGAAAAAATTGAACACGAACATACCAAAAATCATACTCTTGCCAGAGATATTGCTCTTCAGCATCTTGATGAGATTCCTGATTATTACATTCGTTTGAAAAAAATGGAAACTTCTGCAAAGAAGGAACATAAAAAATTTAAAGATGTAAAAGAAGAATCTACGAGTGATGGTTCTCTTAATTATGAATGGGACTATCCGATTAATCCAGAGAAAATGAGATACTGCCCCAAGTGCAGAAAAGATGAAACTAGAGAAGACTGTCAATACGGAACAAAGTATTGGGACTTATTTTCTCTACCTTCAAAATTAAAAGAAGAAACTAAATCTGGAGATGAAGGTCTTCACGATTGGTTCTCTAAATCAAAATCATCTGATGGAAAGAAAGGTTGGGTCCAACTAGGCGGTAAATGGGCAGGAAAACCTTGTGCTAGACAAAAAGGTCAAACTTCTACACCAAAGTGTGGAAGTTCAAAAATGAAAAGAACACTTTCAAAAGATGAAGAGGAAGCAGCGAGAAGCAGAAAGAATAGATTAGACCCAAATCAACCAGAAAAAACTGGTGGAGCAAGACCAACAAACGTTAGAACTGAAGAAATGGACCTACAAGAAGTAAAGGACAAACCAGGTAAAGGTAGCGGAAAGAAAGATGCCTGTTACCATAAGGTAAAGTCTAGATATGATGTATGGCCAAGTGCATATGCATCTGGAGCACTTGTAAAATGTCGTAGGGTTGGTGCCGATAACTGGGGAACTAAATCGGAGGAGACAATGCAAGAAGAAGAGAGATATTGTCCGTTATGTGATAAGAGAGAAACCAGGTCCGAATGTTCTTATGGTGGCAAAACTTGGGATAAGGTTTCAGTTAAAGATGAAGAGTATTCAATGGCTCGCGGAGAACTTCAGACAATTGCAAACGCAGTAAAAAGATTGCAAGCAAAGGTTGGGAGAGGTGAAGGAGAACTTGAGTCTTGGGTTCAGTCAAAAATTACTAAAGCGGCAGACTATATTGATACTGCAGCAGACTACGTTGCGAGTGGAGAAATGGAAGAGCAAAAACTTGTTGATAAAATTATGGATGAAATGAAGTGTTGGCCTGGATACAAAAAGAAGGGGACTCAAAAACTATTTGGTAAAAAGTATAATCGTTGCGTAAAGGCAGAAGATGTAACTATCGAAGATGCTGATGGAAATACTTTTGCTGAAGTTGTTGATTTAATTATACCAGATCCAATCAAAGGATTCAAGTCTCAAGTAGATGAGGCAACAAGACTTCAAGCACAAACTGGAAATGTAATTGCAGTTACATTAATGTGGAGAGGAAAATATTATTCTTTAAGAATGTTCTTCCCTCAAATTAAAACTCCTTCTCGTCAAGAGATTAATGATGAACTTCAAAAGGTTTATCCAGGTTCAAAAGTAGTTCATCACTCAGTATCAGAATTTACTTCCGGAGAACCAATCATTCAAGCGTGTGGTCCACAAGGAGGAAGTTCAGCAAAACCAGGTCCTAGTAGAGCATATGTAAAACCATACGGTGAACAAGTTGAATTTGATGAAGATCTTAGTGAAGGTATTCCACCAAATGCATATAAGGTTGGCGACACTATTCCCGATTCTGCAACCAAACCAAAACCTAAACCAAAAATATTTGGAGTAGATAAAACAGGACTTAAAGGTCCACAAAATCCGTTAGCAACTAATGAAGATTGGCAATCAGTAAATCGTAAAGATAGAACTGCGGGATTGAGTAAGGATGCTGTTGCTGCTTACCGTAGAGAAAATCCAGGTTCAAAACTTCAAACTGCAGTAACTGAAAAAAATCCAGAAGGTAAAAGAGCAAAACGTCGTGCTTCTTTCTGTCGTCGTATGAAAGGAATGAAGTCCAAACTAACTTCAGCAAAAACTGCAAGAGATCCCGATAGCAATATCAATAAAGCACTTCGTCGTTGGAACTGTAATTAATAAGTAAGGTTTTATTATGTCAAATGATGTTTATCTTGGCAATCCGCTTCTAAAAAAAGCAAACACTCCTATTGAATTTACTCAAGAACAAATTATTGAGTTTGTTAAGTGTAAGGATGATCCAGTTTACTTTGCAAATAATTATGTAAAGATTGTAACTCTGGATCATGGTCTACAAACGTTTAAACCATATCACTTCCAAGAGAAGTTAATTAATAACTTTCACAATAATAGATTTAATATCTGTAAGATGCCACGACAGACTGGTAAGTCTACTACTGTGGTGTCATTTTTGCTTCACTATGCAGTCTTTAATGACAATGTGAATATTGGCATACTTGCGAACAAAGCAGCGACTGCAAGAGAACTTCTTGACCGTCTTCAAACTGCTTATGAGAATTTGCCAAAATGGATGCAGCAAGGAATTATATCTTGGAACAAAGGTTCTCTTGAATTAGAGAATGGAAGTAAAATCTTAGCTGCTTCAACGTCTGCTTCTGCAGTTCGTGGTATGTCATTTAATATTTTATTCTTGGATGAATTTGCTTTCGTTCCAAATCACATTGCAGACTCATTCTTTGCATCGGTTTATCCTACAATCACTTCAGGTAAACAAACTAAAGTTATTATTGTTTCCACACCACACGGTATGAATCATTTCTACCGAATGTGGCATGATGCTGAAAAAGGTAAGAATGAATATGTCTTTACCGATGTTCATTGGAGCGAAGTTCCAGGACGTGATGAAGAGTGGAAAAAACAAACAATTGCCAATACATCCGAACAGCAGTTCAAAGTAGAATTTGAGTGTGAATTTTTAGGATCTGTCGATACTCTTATTGCACCCAGTAAACTAAGATCCCTTGTATATGACCACCCCAAGACCAGCAGTGGGGGTTTAGACGTTCATGAGGATTCTGTAGATAATCACGATTATCTGATGACTGTAGACGTTGCTAGAGGCGTAGGAAACGATTATTCCGCGTTCACTGTGATAGATATTACTACATTTCCACATCAAGTAGTTGCAAAGTATCGAAACAATGAAATTAAACCAATGCTTTTCCCAAGCATTGTTGTAGATGTGGCTAAAAACTACAATAATGCATACATTTTATGCGAGGTAAATGATGTAGGAGACCAAGTAGCATCAATTATACATTATGATTTGGAGTATCAAAATCTTCTTATGTGCTCTATGAGAGGTAGAGCAGGTCAAATTGTTGGTCAAGGATTTTCTGGAAAGAAAACTCAGTTGGGCGTAAAAATGTCCAAGACTGTAAAAAAGGTTGGATGCCTTAACTTAAAGACAATGATTGAAGAGAGCAAACTTCTCTTCAGGGATTATGAAATTATGAGTGAATTGACAACTTTCATTCAAAAGCATAACTCATTTGAAGCTGAAGAAGGATGTAATGATGACTTGGCAATGTGCCTTGTAATTTATGCCTGGTTAGTTGCTCAAGATTATTTTAAAGAACTTACAGACCAGGACGTTAGAAAACGTTTATATGAAGAACAAAAGAATCAGATTGAGCAAGATATGGCACCTTTTGGATTTATAGCAGATGGATTGGATGACACTAGTTTTGTAGACCAAGATGGTGATAGATGGTTTACTGATGAATATGGAGATCGTGCTTATATGTGGGAATATTTGTCATAATGGATATTGATAAGCAAATAAAATTAGGGCATTTATTACTGACAGATAGAAAATGTAGGACTTGTGGAGAGATGAAAAATTTGATTGGGGAGTTTTATAGAACAAGAAAGGATAGAGGTCCAGTTGCATCTTCATACTCATATGAATGTAAAGAATGTACAATAAAAAGAGTTATCAATGCAAGGAAGACAATTCCGTATTCCCCAGATTCCGAATATCCAGATTGGTAGATATTCACGTCGTGTTTCCTTCCACGTAAAGTAACTTTTTAATAAATAATTTTTAGTTAACTGAGATTTACGGAGAAAAACATGGCGACTCCTCAATTATCTCCAGGCGTACTCGTCA
>Ga0222712_10000385_pt1 | contig 60088 bp, 59 predicted proteins | sample C33_657DmetaG_FD_165043 | JGI IMG/M metagenome (GOLD analysis project Ga0222712, IMG submission 165043) | Estuarine water microbial communities from San Francisco Bay, California, United States - C33_657D | ecosystem: Environmental > Aquatic > Marine > Unclassified | place: USA: California... | reverse complement strand
CTACCTGCCATTATTTCGTTAAAGTACATCTTAGCAAGTCGACGTGCGGTGCCCTTGCTATTAGGATCGTTTTCTCTATCAATTAACAGACGATCTAGAACAGTTTCAAATGCTTCTGCGGCTTCATCAATCAGTTGTTCTTTAACATGGTCGTTACTAATATATTCACTAATATTATCGCCTGCCCAAAAACGTTTACCTTCACGTTTCATTTTAGCACGAAGATAGTTACCTAGATACTTTTCTTCTTGATACCCTTTGTCATCAATGTTATCGTATGATATTGATTCATCAATATCATTACTAATGTATGCTTTATTATAAACCAATTTAATCTCCAAAATACTTTAATATTTTACATTGTAACATTATTTAGGATCAACGTCAATTTTTAAGTGCTTCTAGTGTGATAATTTTGCCAATTTCTTCACCAATATCTTTATCACTTGTGATAACATATAAACTGGTCCTATGACGATCATTACGTTCATCATACATTTGAGCTTCTATAGCAACACCGCCAGTAGCTTTATATACAGTAAAGCGTATTCCATTTTGACTAATATTTGGTCCCCTATCTATTGATATTAACCCTTTTGGTATAGCTTGTGCGGTTCCCATTTTAGTGATCTCTCTTTCTCTTTGTTCTTGATGTGAATAATATTTCGTTTCTATCCATTTTTCAAACCACTTCATTTAATATTCTCCAATAATACGTCTGCACTGAAAAAGTTCTTTTTTAAATCTTGTGTTTGATTTTTTAATTTTGACAATCTTGTTTCGTAATTGTCCATGTGTTGCATTATTTCCATACACAAATCTTTTCTGTAGATAGAATAAGAATTAAAATTTTCAGTCCATTGACTTGGATATTTGAAAGTGTCGTAATACATTTCAGTATAACTAAGTCTATCAGGCACCATAGGAATAGCATCTACAATAGCACCTTCAAAACAACTAATGCCTAGTGTTTCTTGTAAGTTTGCACTGAACACCATCTTAGCTTCGCCTAACAAATTATGATATTCATTTTTTGTTAGTTGTTGATCCTGACAAACTACAAACTCATATTGTGGCAAATGTTCTTTTAAATCTCTAAAAATTTCAACTTGTTTTTCTGGAGCGATTCTATGAGGAAACAAAATGAGGTCACGTTTTTTCATATTCTTATATGGATCCAATATCACATCCATATACTCCATAGGCCAGCCAGATCTAATAATTTTCTTATCTTTAATATGATTTGTTCTCAAAGTTTCAAGATCAAACCCTATTAAGTTTAGACCAAACATTTCAATATGAAAATCTGTGGCAAAATAATTATGATCTATAGCATAGAAAAAACTTTTTTCAGTGTGCCGTACCCACTTAGCGTTGCCAATAAGACGTCCTAAAAAGTCTTGAGGATCGTAACTGCCAGCATGCCACAATGCGTGAATCTTGATAGGAATGCCAAGAAGTTCACTCATATATTTTAAATTTATAATGCCCGGATGCCAAGCATCAGTAAAAATAAAATGGTCGCCAGCTTGAATGCGTCCAGCGCAAAATAATCTACTAATTTTTTCAACTTGTACAGACTTATAGATATTAGTCCCACCAAAGTTAAGAAAAGCGCCAGGAGTGGTAGCCCTAGGGATATCTTCAGGGCCGTCAATAATTTGAACATTGTGTCCTGCCTTTCGTAAGAGTGCAGGTACATGGGACTTCCATTGTCCCGTGTACCTTGTCTCAACTGCTTCTAAATCAACGAGAAAAACGTTCGCCATTGTTTCTATTTTCATAGCGAGGTTTGTTTCCTTGATATGGTTTACGCTCACCATTGTTAAATTTGGCATTTCCGTTCTTTCCTTGGAAACGGTAATTACCATTTTTCTTACGTGCAAACTCCTTATACTCTGGAGATTTGTACAAGTGTGCTGGATTAAAATCCAACAGATTAAAACGACAATAGTCGTGCCACGCTTCTAGATCTTCCCAAACTTTCACAATGTCTGGACGATTTTCAAAATAGGAATAATCCTTGTAGTTCTTAGCCATTATAGCCTCTTGTTAGTATTTGATAAATGAACCATTTTCTCCGTCTTCGGAGACCTCAATCCAAACCTCACGGTCTGGATACTTTGCGTGAATCTGAGCGTATAAATCATCGCTCATCATCTCACAACTCTTATAGTCTAGCGACAATACACCTTCGTTGCTAGAATACAATTTTTCGAGCCATCGCTTGAATTGTATAAATTCCACATCTCTGTCATTGTGGGTGACACTAAGCCATACCCTAAAATGAAAAATATGGCGATGGGGATTAGCCAAAAACGAGACATCATATTCATCTCCTGTTGCTAGGTTGGGATCAGTTGCGGCTGCTGGATATTTGTGAATACCTTCTTTGCGGAAAGTAACCCAAATCATTTTGTTAGGTCTAATATCTTGTTTAATTATCATTGCGTTGTAATGTTATTTCTGAATCTTGCGTGTATTGATCCCAATGTGTAAATTTGTCTTTACTCATTAGGGTTGGGAGGTGATGTGTCCATACACCAGGGTTAGTAGCACCCCAAGTACGGTCATCAATTTTAAGTGTTGTGTTATAGTTGTAAAGTTTGATATACGGCAATTTTACACTAATCATTGGAATAAATTTATCATGCTCAGTCCAACCATCTTCATGGAATTCTTCAGCATACTTAACATCAAAGTCTAAGCAAACCCAATATCCTGCATTGAGACAACCCATAATACGATTGTCCCAAATTTTCCAGTCTTCATAATTTTGTGGATTAAAACTTTGACTAGTACCAAAATAAATTTGTTTAACTTCGCATCGTTCTGCCCACTCTAAAATATGTTCTAGTGAAGGAGTACCAACTACAAACAAAGTATACATACCATGTGCAACAGTATGTTCTACTTCGTAGCCAGTAAAGAAGGTGACTTGCTGTCGTTCGTTTGTATTAAGCATATCAATATAATACAGTTATTAAAAGGTAAAGTCAATACGATTTGAATAAATCATTCGTCCAAAGAGTGCTCAAGTTCTACAATTTTTTCGTTATTCATGTCACTTAGATCGTTATCACTTGGCATTGGATCATCCATTTCAAACAAATTGTTAAATGTATCGTTTTGGACTTTGCCACGTTGTAAACCACCCTGCAATTCTGTTAGGAACTTGTGTGCGTGTTTGAGCATACTTTGAGGATCATCGCTTTCAAATAGCTCTTCAACAAAACGGTCAAAATACAAGATGTTACGTGGAACCCATTCGCTTGGACTATCACTCTTCTCGTCTTTTGAGTTCATCTTTTTCCAATTTCTCCAATCTGGCTTATAACGAGCACGTTCCATATCCATTAATTGGTTAGCACGTTGTACTGATTGAATATGAATCTCTGTATTATGAGCCATGTAAAGACCGTAACTAAAACTGTCCCAACTAGTTTTGCCTTCCTTGCCAATTTTGTTCAAGTCGCCTGGTTTGTAATAGCAAACGTCGCCCATTGTTAAACGATCGCCAATGCTACTTCGCCATGGGAAAGGTATGTCACTGCCTGACCATACTTTATTATCTGGTGCTTTCTCCATAATGATTGACCATTTGTCTCTGCGGAAACTTGGATCGGTATATGAAAGGCCATAAGCAACAGCAATATATGGACTAGCACAGTCAAAACTAATTGTAATATTTGGATTACAATGTTTACGTAGTTGACGTTGAATACTTGTTAAGTAACAAGCCCAGTCTAGTGGAGCAGTACCTAAAAAGTGCATCCAATTCTTATCCTTTAACATTCCTTCATCACGCATTGTGATAAGTCTATTTAGGATAATTGGCATGTTACACATATTTTGTGAACCCATAGCCCAGCCCTCAAATGGTAAATGCTTAACTGCATCGTACCAAACGTCTGCTTCTTCTGGACTATTACCTTGTAGCACGTTTAAGAATTTTGTGTTGCCTAAACGATTTTGTGCAAAATAATTATTATTCCAAATAGTTGCATCTAAGCAATCTTGAAAACTTTTTAGTCCTGTCTTTTCACGATGTAATTCATTACTCGCCCAAGTTGGGACGTCAAGTACCATACTCCAATCAGCAGTTAACTCTAGCCAATTTAAAATTTGATCACGAGTTTTATTAGCACCTTTGCCTTTAAAGTCACTCCAATCAAACTTTAAAACACCTTTACCAATTTGGAACCCGCCAGAGTCGCCTAAAATAATTGTGTTTTCTCTATTACGTTCTTGTATCATTGCATCTTGTACAAGTGTTTTATCCAAGTCTAATTGTGCGTGACCTGCTGAATACAGACCGTATTTGTAAGTAAATGCACCACGTTCAGCATCTAAAAAGTTCATACTTTCTGTGCCGTGTTCAAATCCCTTAGGGAAACGTTTTGGATCTACTGCGCTCTTTGTGTTGTAACGTTGATTACTAATAATCTTGTTATAGAAAGAACTGATAGCTGGCAAATAAACAGCATAGTCTCTTTGTGTTTTTGTATAGTCTATTCTATTCATGGGCCAGTCACTTCTCCTTCACTTTCGTTTTCAAAATCTTTAGACAGTTTATAAACTAAATCTAATTGTTCTTTAGCACGATTAACTGCTTCTAATGCGTTTTTAACAGCAGGGTGATCCACTGCCATTGCTTGTATTGAATACTGTTTATTGCGTTCTTCTCTAGCCCAGTCTAACAAACTTTCTGCTTCGCTACTAAGCCCCACTGAAGCAAACCCGCCGCTAATTTCTTTCCACATATTACCATCATTGACTTCTAGGCAATTCATGTTTGGGTTCCACCGAACCATACCAGCACCACTTGCACCTGGACTGATATAAGGGTTATTAGCAGATCCGCCAGTAACCATCACATATCTTCCTTGTTGCGTTATACCTTTAATCATAATTAGGCCTGTGCTGGAACAATATACTTGTAAGTTGCAATTCCACTGTCTAATGTGATCATAACAGCACCAACTTCATTACTGAAACTCATTTTAGTGTTGTTTACGTCTGCAATTTTCAAGATCGATAATATTGGACCAACGGGCCAAGTCCAACCTTTATTTAGGCTACCACTAACACCTGTAGCAAAAACAAATTCACCACCATGTGTACTAGCATCACCAAAAATAAACTTTAGTTTATCGCCATCTGTCTTAGCAAGGAAAGTGGTATGCTCTGTATTTGCTCCTGCTTGGAAATTAAAACGTTGTACTGCGGCAACACTTGGCTCAAGCTCTACGTCCCATTTAGGTACTTTGAATTTAACTGACTTTAATTTTTCGTTAATGATTTCTGTATTCATAAAACGATAGTCGTTTTTAAAGTCGCCTTCTTTGTTTTCAAAGTGAATTCCAACGGGAATGGTGTTTCCATTTCTTTCCGCATATTGTAATTCAATTTTGGCATTTTCTTTGTATTCATTACCATCTAACAAAAATTTTAGTTTATTAAGTTGAGGCATTCCAAATACGCCAGACATTTGTGGAACTGGCGCATTTGTTTCGCCGAGCATAATAACAGTACGGTCGTCAGCCATGCTATCAATTTTTGTTGCCTCATCGTCACCTGTAATTTTGACGATGTTTAAAAATCCTAGGTTATGTGTATGACCTACGATGTCTTGTAAAATATCTTTCATTATAATCTCCTGTAGTTAAGTTTAATATTATTTAGGATCAAAGTCAACTTTAGATCACTCAAAATCAAATAATTTATTGAATGTGCTACCGCTGTCAGTGGTACTACCAATATCCCATTCGAGAATACCAATAAGGTTGTCAATCTTATTATCAATAATAGTTTGTTCCATAGCAGAATCATCAAAGGGAAGTTCTTGAAACCACTTAGGAATTTTTAGTTCATCAACTGGATAAGCAACACTGGTATAACCTAACGGATTGTTTTTCAGTTTACAAACGTATACTTTCATACCATCAACAATCTGCATTGAATACTTGTCCCCGTTCATCTCCCGCAATCTATTGTAATTAATTGCGGCTCGAACGTGACCAGGCATATTAGCTTTTCCTTGCTTACGTTCTTGTTCAGCGTATTCAGTTATGTTGTTGGCGCGACGTGGACTACCTTTTTCCCATCCTGCTCTAGTTTTCCACTCTCTTCTAAATTCAATAATCTTGTCAAGAATTTCCTGTTCTTCTTTGCCTTGTAATACATCTAATAGAATTTCTTCTAAAAAGTCTTGCATATAATCAGGAGTGTCACTGCGCTTCAAATCCAAACCCATGGCTTTAATTTTGCCAGGTTTGCCGTTGTCATCAATGCGTTTACCTTCTTTGTCATAGATAAGAACTGCGTAACGTTTTTTAGTAATAAAAAGTCCTTTGACAGCAACTAATTCTCGACCACCTTTAATTACTTCCCCACGTGATTTTGGCACATGAAAATAGTCAAGCATAAATTGTGGAAAAGTTGAGTTAACTTCTTCAGCAATTTGATCATATAGGGAAACTACAGTGTCTTTATCCCAAGGCAAATTACCTTTTTCTACTTCTGTTTTTAACGTAGTCCAAGCACTAAAGTAGCAAGAGTCTGTATCACCGTAAATAATACTCTTACCTTTATAATCGTAAGTTCCGCATATAATTTCATTAATCTTACTAGCCATATGTCTAGCGACTTGGCGACCAACTAATGTAGTTGACTGTCCAATGCGCTTGTCAAAGAATCTGCAACCTGGGTTAAGTAATGCACCGTATAGTGAATTCAAATTAATTTTACGCACCATTTGTCGCTTGTCCCAGTACTCAGCTTCAACATTGTTACCAGCTTTTTCTGCGTCCTTGCTTTTCTTCTGCATCTCCTTACGTTCACTATACCAACGCTTTAACAAGCCTGGAATAATACCTTCTTTTTCGTAAGTAAAGATCGTACCGTTAGCACTTAGTATCCATGGCTTATGACTATTAAAAATCATTTCATAAATTTCAGCTCCACTGTGTACACTTACTTCGCCGTTTTCCCAGTCAATAGTAATTTCTTCAGCTTTGTCTTGATTAATGACTGCTTCATATTCAACAGTGCCAAACTTGTCTTCCCAACTTCCTGCAAAGGATTTTTTATGTAAAGTCATTTGACTTTCAATAAATTCCATTGTTTTAGTTTGACGTAATTGACCAATAATGGTTTCTGGACCCATGTTCAATGCACGAATTGCAGACGGATACAATGAGTTGATGTCAATTGCACCAATCCAATCATGTAGCCCTTTTTTAGGAAATGCAACATACGCTCCTGCAGCCGCAGTATCACCTTGTTCAGATTTGCGTGTCCTACTAGGAACAACTAATCCATGCTGATGTGCTTCGTTAATAATGGCCTGTTCAGTCATTGCTACAGCACCCATTGTTGTTTGTAGAAGTACAGTATTTCCATGTGCCAATACGTTGGCAAGATCTAGAAATTTTAACTTTCGATCCATCTTGTCTAGTAGAGCGGTGTCTTGTCTATTATACTCAATGAATGTTTTAAAGTCTTGATTATACAGTTGATCTAGGGTACCTTCGTATTGTGTTTTCTTCTCACCAACTTCAAGTTCACCAATTACATCCAACCGGTAACTGTGCATTTCTTCATATTTGTATTTTCGATAAACTTCCAAACTGTCTAAGTGTACACGACCAATTAAGTCGTATGTAATAGCTGTACGACCAAATTTTTCATATTCACGTTTGCGTGGATATTGATCAAATAAACAAAAACGTTTTGTATCTTCTTTACTTAGAACTTTTACAACACGATTAACTGTGTAAGGGATATCATAGCCTTCGCTGTTCCATCCAGTTAATACGTCGGCATCTTCAATTAGTGTTAAAAATGTATCTAATAATTCTGCTTCTGTTTCAAACAAAATTGTATTTGGAAAATCCTTTACTTCTTCTTTCGCCTGCTCCATTGTTAATGTTTTAGGCGGTATAGCAAGACATACTAACGTGTTTAACCATTGTAAATGAACTGCAATGGAAGTAATAGGCATAAACGCATCGTCAGGACTTGCGTATCCACGTTCTGGATCAAAGTCTACTTCAATGTCAAAAAACGCTACCTGTAGCTTTGGTGGTTCTTTGCCTAAGTAATGTTCTTCTAAAATACGAAACACTGGATTAATGTCGCTTTCATACAAAGTATGATTGCTGTGTATTTTTTGTTCTTTGGTGAATTCTTTAAAACTTCTAGCAGTGACTTTGGATAACGATTCTCCAAATATGCTATGAAATTTACCCTTGTTGTCTGGGTAATAGAAGGTGTATTTTACGGGATAATCAACAAAGCGTCTTATGCCTTTTTCATCACGTTCAACAACGTGAACGACGTCTTTGTCGCGATCCCACATCGCGTCAATGTAACTCATTTTTTCTCCTTGCAACTTACGGCTTGCAAACCTAAATATCCAATTATGGCTGGATCAACCTTTCTCATAGTTATTTATTGTAACAGAAAACGTATGTACCCATAAGTGTCTATAATGGTCATTACAACACTCATTACTACCATACCAAAACTACCACGGCTAAGTCCACAAAATATCATTAAAAATGTTCCACTAAGCCAAAGTGGATATGTTATACCATAAGGAACATTTGGCGCCATTAAAGCAAAAATAACAGCAGTGGCTAATGCGGTAAAGGCATTGTAAGTTTCCGCCATTAGACGCCAAGGATTGTCATTCCAATCAGCTTTAATCCATTTTTGTGTTAAATTAAAATGGTGCTGAATCGTCTGAATCATTTGTGCCTTGTGTTGTTACTACTGTTTTTGTTGCAGGTTGATTCCATGGACCAGCATGACCTGTGGTATGAACAATATCTTCCAAATCACTAAAGTCTTTAGCAGTTTGTTCCCAGTCATCTTTCATTGCTGTACGGATTGCTTTTTTAATAACACTAGGCTTGACATCCAATTCTTCTGCTACTGCTTTGATTGTTTCATTGAGACCTTCTTGTAGACTTTTAATTTCGTCCATAACCTGCCAACCATCTTTTACCAGTTGTTTCAGTTTAGCTTGTTCAGGTGCGCCAAATACTCGTGACATAATTACTCCTAATAGTTATATTTGTTATTGTAGCAGAGTAGTTATGCAATGTCAATACTCAAGTCGTAAGAACAGGGCAACTAGTGCCCTGTTACATTGGTTTAACCTTTTAACTGTTTCGCCAATCTGTTGTGGAGTGATACAACGTATTCGTCACCGTTTTCAAAAAGTTGTGCGGCTAAACTATCATGAGTCCACCCTTCTTTTACTTTTTTCTTTCCTTTTCCTGCTTTTGACATTTCTTTTTCATAGGCAGCTTTAGAAACTTTCTTTCCGTTAATTGTATATCCTTCATTAAATTCGTCGTAAGATTTTTCTAAAGGTTTTGTAGTTGGTTCAGGTATATTTTTATCCCCAATGTCACTTTTTGGTTTTGGATCTTTATCTAGAATTTTATCAGCTACTTTTTTAAAACCTTTTTTGATTGGGTCAATTGGAGATGGTGTAGGTTGTTTTGGTTTTACTGGCATAAAAGTTTCAGTAGTTTTTTTGTTTTTCTTCTTACCACCCATTTCGTCTTTACCCAAGCGTCCAGCAATAACATCACCACGTGTTACTTTGTCGTATGGTTTAGCATTGTTAGCTAGATTACCATCGTTGCCTTCATACATTCCGCACTCTTTTAATCCATGCACTGGACATTTTTTACCTTTTGGTGTATGGTTGCATTCTTTATCTTTGCTTGATTCTTTGACTGGATATTCTTTGCCACCTACTTTGACTTTTTCACCTTTTTGTATACCGTCTTCTTTAGCTTTACGAACAGCATCACCGAAAGCATTGCCTTCTTTTGGAGTCTCTTCTTTATTTTTAGTCTTTTTAGCTTCAAAGATCATTTGTTCTAAACGGCCAATTTGAATAAATGCCTCAGCCATTTTTTTCATTTTTTCTTTTTCTTTCTTTTTCTTTACATCAGCATCATGTTGTGATTTAGTCATTTGTTTTCCTTTACCACCGTAAGTTTGTTTTGCTTCAGCAGTCATTTCTGCATCATCTGAATTTACTGCCGAACTTTTATTTGACTTTGGCTGCGGTGGCTTATATCCTGGAGGAGGTGCAGTTGCTCCATCTGGTGGACTTGGTATATTGCCATCAATTTCTTTATAATTTTTATTTGTTGGTCCTGGATTTTTTGGGCTCCACTGCTTACCCTTATTTGGGCCTGAAGTAATAGTAACTTCTGAAATAGCATTTTCAAATGCTTCAGCCATTTCCTTTTCTGCTTTACTTAATTTCTCTGTCTTGCGACGAGCTTTATCACTTAAATTAGTCACTTTGCCACGCCCTTCTTTGTCGTTTGATTTTTTCCAATCGCCCTCATGCTTCCATGATTTGACGTTGCCTTTTTCATCTTTTTCTACAGTATCCTTAGCTTCTTCAAACTTAGTTTGACCCTTGCCATGTGCAGACATTTTTTTAGCATCACTGGTCTTGATTCCTACTTTCTTTGCAAAAGCAGGGTTATGTGCTGCCGCATCAATGGTTCTTTTTTGTTTTTTACTCTTAAAAGGCATATATTTCTCCGATACTATATTTATTATGAAATTAAGTTGTTGCCAACTTTGGGATTTGTCACAGGATTATCGTCAGAATCTTGAGGTTCTGTTTTGGGAGGCTTAATGCTTTTTCCTATTTTTCCGGGTTCCCCACTCCATCGTTTTAAAACAGCTGGAGTTCCTGCGGCTATATGAGGACTATTCCCTGTACTGGCAATATTACCTGCGGAAGTAGCGCCTGCGCTGGCTTCTTCAAACATGGGTTCAGGGATATTAACTGATTTTGACGGAGAATCTTTTACATGACTAATATCAACTTCATAACCATTAGGCAATACATTAGACACGACTCCCACTTCTTGTTTGCCTTTGACTTCAACTGGAACTTGATCTCCTACTTTATATTTTCTTTTTCTAGATGGAGATGTTATTTTAGTAGCTATTGGCGAAACTCCGCCTGATCCTGATTTTTTAGAGTCTTTCATTGAGGGAAGTATGTCTGCTTTTTGTTGTACCTGTTGACCAACTTCTCTTCTTAAGGCTCCTTTGGCAACTTCTTTACCTGCGGCTCCTGCACCACCACGTGCCGCTAGTGCCCACTTGCTGATTCTAAAAGCTGGATAAAACGTTGCTATGTCAATTAATGCATCTGCTCTTGTATAATCGCCTTTAATTTTTGTTGAAAGAAAATCTTTTAAATATTTTCCTTGCTCAATTACATCTTCTGGTCCAACACCCGGTAATACATCTGCAACATCTCCAGCAGTTAGTTTATAATCACCAAAACTTACCACAGGTATATCCTTTAGAGATTCAGGCATATCAGCTTCTGTTAATAATTCTGAAATTTTCATTGTTGTTCCTTACCTGGTATCTTAGAAGTAGAACCGTGTTCTTCATCATCGCCACTTTTCGCAATTAAGTTGCCGCTACTTCGATCTAAACTTTGTAGCTTTTGAGGTTCGTGTTTCTGTTCACCTTTAATTACTTGAAAGGCTCTTTTTATTCCGTCAATGACAACTTGTAAACTATCTTCATCTGCTTGATATTTGATACCAATACCGCCTTTTGCCTCCCAAGCACTAATATTACTACCCCTGTCATCTATTAGTATATTAGGAGTTCCGTCTGATTGAACAGCATATTTGGCCTTATTAGGTGTAATGATAACATCAGTTGGTTGATGCTTTAAATTCTTCTTTAACCAAATCTTCTTTTGTTTTTCACTGTTTTCAAAGTCTCCTCTTAGAGGACTTGAACAGATATGATAGTATCCAAAAGTTTTCACTATCATATCTACTAGAGCGTCTGCATTAGGACATTTTGGTAGTCTAGCAAAGAAGTCTGTTCCAATCATTTTGTTCAATGTTGGATCAGTTTTTGCTGGAGGTATATCTCTATAGTTGCCATTTTCAATGCCAGCAAGTTTAGCATACTCTGTAAAAAAGTCTGCTATAACACCATCCATATCTAAATAAACTTCTGGTTTACGCATAATCTACTGTAAGTCCTTGATCTTTGGCTAACTTTATTGCTAGTTCAGCTTCTTTTTTATTCTTAAATTTCTTTTTCTTACCATTAATTATTACAGCAACTTCATCTTCACCCCCAGATAAGTCACTAATTGAAGATATAAATTTAGGCAACTCTGTTTTATATTTGTTTATCAATTCATCTGCTTTAGCCAATAAAGTACTGCCTGCAATTATTTTGCCAGTATTGTCTCCGCCTTTAGCAACCATAGTGCCAGTACCACTGGTCATATTTCCAGTTTTATTATTAAGATCAGCAAGTGCAATATTTCCTAACTTAGTTCCTGGAGCATAGGCTTTACCACCAGCTTTGTGTATTGCCCAAATATTGGCGTCTTCTTGATTACTAAATGATACTTTATCTGCACCAGCACGTTTATAATACCATACTGCTGCCTTTTTGTCTACTTCAGGATCTAAAAGTAAATCAGGATTTTTAACTAATCTGTCATCACCAAACAGTGCTTGTGAAGCAGCCGAATAATTTGTTTTACCAGTTAATCCAGTTAATCCACGACCACGGAATTTGTAACCGTCATCTGGTCCAGTATTATCTAATACTCCGCCATATGCTCTATTAAAAAATGCTCTAGGATCTGCTTTAAGTGCATTTAATTCGTCATCATTCATACCAGCTAACTGCGGTAACTTTTCTTTAATTCTTTTATTTGATGTGTTAGTAAACGGAATCTCAGTAGTACCAAATTTTGCACCTGCTTCTTGATGAAACTTGCCCATCAATGCGTTTTTTACAAATGGGTCTTTAATACCTTGTCTTTCAAATTCTGGCTCCATATCTGAAATATCCACTGATCTACTTGATTTACTTTTTGAAGTTTTCTTATCAGTATTTTTAGGTTCAACATCGGCGCCTTTCTCAACTGATGGTTTGAATACATTGGACAATGAATTACCTATTTTGTCAATAGTGTTTTGAACATCAGGGTTTCCTAATACTTTTCCTAATGCTGAGTCTTTATCCACTGTTGGAGCAAACTCTAATAAATCTTGTATTTTCATTTTTCAACCTTCTTTTCACCAGTCATATACGGTAAACTAAACCAAAGTTGGAACCACTCAGGGGTTCCAGGTTTAATATTGTGTTCCCTCATTAACTTTGCATTTTCATTAGCAGTAGTACTAATATTGCTTTCTTGCTGAGATAAGCGATACTCTTGTAGTCTACTTACAGAATTGATTCCACCTAAATGCTGTAATACTTTGATTTCATTTATAGGATCGTTTGGATCTAAATAGCAATCATCATCGCTACTTAGGTTTATATTTTCTGAAGTGACTCTGTACTGTTTCATTTTAACGTGGCTCTTAACATCCAACTATGTTTAGCATGTGCATCTTGACGTTCTGCTAGGAAGTTAGCTAGACCAAAATCTCTATTATCCTCTGCCATTTGATAAGTGATTTTAAAAATCTCTTCCATTTTTTCACTATCAGCTAGAAGGGTAGCACACATACTTGTTGCTTCTAAGATTTCTGTTTCGTCATCTATTTCGCTGAGCATACTGAATCTTCTAAAACTAGCAGGTGCATAAGCATTGACTTTGCGTAAATTTTCTGCAAAGTCGTCAATGACATCACCTACTTCCTCATAAATTTTTCCAAACAAACTGTGAAATTGTTCAAAGAACATTCCCTCTACATTCCAATGGAAATTTTGTGCCTTTAAATAAAAAGCATATTCACTAGCAAATGCTGTCTTTAGTGCTAAATGATACTTGTCCATTTTACTTTCTACCTTTTCCAAAATTTTCTACTTGCCCATTAGGATATTGCATACCTAAGTGCATGCCTGGATATTTACTATGCAATGCACTAATCAAACGCATGGCCGCATTCATACCTTCTTGTTTAGGCTGTGCTTTAGTATGTTCCCATTTACCATTTTTTGCAACCACAACCCAATACATACCTCTGTCTTCGTGACTAAGTTCATGTTCTAATTCGTCACGTTTGAAATTGCGTTTCTGATTATCCATTTGGCTTTGTTGATAACGATCATAATCGCTTTGACTCATTAAGTCTGGATTTCTATTCATTTCTTTAACTATACTGTCTGCCATGCTTTCCATAGGAGACATTTTACTAGTAGTTGTTCCATTATCTTTAGCAGGACTGCTATCCATATAACTGTTGGGTGGGTTAGAAATGTTATTAGTTGCTGGACTGCTATCTATGGAATTAGATTTTGGTTGTAGTACAGTAATGGGAGCATTGACTTTATAACCGCCTTTACCATCACTTTGAATATCTAATTTTCCAAATTCATGTGCAACCATTTCTTTATCATGAAAATTGTTACCGTGTATTGCTCTCATAGCCTGTATCTTGGCGTGCATCTTGGCTTGGTCAACAGCCATTTGCATATTTTTACTAGAGCCATTGCCAACATATTGCTCGTAAACTTTAGATTCTTTAATTGGTTTTTGTGTTACTGATGCAGTCTTCACAACTGGTTTAAATGCCGCAGAATTTGTTGCGGCATTTTTTGCGGCTGTTTCATTATCAAAAGGTCGCATATCTTTTGGTAAGATATTTGATAAGGTGTCGCTAACTTTATCACCAACTTTTGCAACAGTATCTTTAACATCATCAAAAGTTTCTTCTAAATCTTTGTCTGTCATTCTATCCCAAGCACGATTAGCGGTATCACTATTCTTTTTAGCGTACTTAGGATCAGTGTCTGCTCGTTTACTTGTTACACGATCTACTGCACGTTTTTGAACTTTAGTCAGCATCTTCTGACCTTTAGCAGTATCGCCGTACTCGTTTAAATGGTCTTCAGACATTTCCATGTCTTTATTTTTATGCTTAACATCACCCTGCTTGGCTGCTTTCTTTTTGTCTTTATGTGAGCCAGCGCCACTGGTCTGCTGATTCTTGACCACAAAGTTTCGTGGTTTACTTGCAGGAATTTTTTGAGGCTTGCTGCCTTCTAATAATTGTGTAATTTTCATATTTTGTCTATGCCCCTACTACGCACTCCGCCTTTGCTTCTTAATTTTTGTAATTCGTCTTGTCCGTGTTGAATGCTACGAATATTTGTTTCTAATTCAGGAAAGTGTCTAACGATTGAGTCCCACATTATAGCACTATTTTTTTCATTTGCTTCAGCAGCCATCCGTGCAAGGTCTGCTAATTGTGCAGCCGCTCTTGCTTTTCTATAACTTAGTTTGCCTGGGTTAAGTCCAGGAGGCATGACCATTGGATCGTTTGGATTGTCTGGGTCCATTTGGATCGGTGCTTCAGACACATTTTTTCTAGCAGCCATTTTAACACGATCTTCATTGGCTTCATCACCGGCTGCTTTTATTGCGGCATTGCGCTGGTTTAATCTTCCAATGGTACTATCTGGATTAACATCCAATGTTCCTGATTGAAATTTATCTCTTACTGGTTGTAAAGGTGATTTGGGATAAGCAGTATCACCATACTTTACTTTATCATTTACAGGACTTTGGCTTTTAAAAGCTGATTTTATTTTGTCTAAGAATGATTGTTGTTCTTCAAAAATACCGTATGCGTGGACGATTGATTCAGACAGATTCATTTTCTTTGCTTCTTTTTCTAAAGACGCTTTTCTTCTTGCTAGTTCTGCTTTTAATTCTGGATCTTTATGTGTATGTTTATCCATCTGGATATCTTGCAGAGCCTTACGTTTTGCTTTTAAATCTTCTTTGTCGCGTAGTTTTGATTCGTTCATAGAATCTACTTCCTTACTAATTGGAGCCTTGCCTGGAACTTTTTTAGTTACTTGTAAATTGGGTTGAGCAGGTTGCTTAACAGGAGATGACTGGGCTGTTGGTTTTTCATCTTTAATCCCCATACCTTCTCTTGTTGCTTGATATAATGTTTTGCCGTTTACAACGACGTCAGGACCAACACCTGTATATTTCTGGAATAACTGCTCGTTGCCAGTTTCCGCCGCTTGGCGAGCTTTTGTTCCACTGTAACCGGTCACCCCCTCGGAATCAGGATCACGCTGACCGCTACTCTCAAATTTAATAACAACATGCTCTCTTGCACCTGCAGGATCTGTGGAGCGTATTGGACCACTGTTCCAACTGGTTAAAAGTTTTTCAATACTACCTTTTTCTTTTCCTAATCTATCGCTACCTGCAACAAATGTCATATTTCTAAAACCTTTACTATATAACCAATTGGCTGCATATATTGGTCCTTGTACAAAATCTTGTACAAGTTTGTCGGCTGCGTTAGGATATATTTGCGCTACAAATTGTGCTTTAGTAGTTGGATCAATTGGATTTTCACTAGCGTCGTGGCTATTACTTAAAAAGATAAAAGAATTTTCACCACCTACTTCTAAAGTTTTTTGTATCACAAGTCCGTGACCAAGTGTTGGAGGATTCATACGACCAAAACAAAAAGTTGCCATTGGCATTTTGCTCTTTGCTTCTATTTCATCATCTGGTACACGATGTTTAGCAAAATTAGCACGACTAAAACCTAAACGATCAATTAATTTTAATTTGTCTTTTCCTGAACCAAATACATAACCTTCGTGTGCATTAACACCATCAGTTATAGCAATAATTTCACTACCTTGTTGCTGTGTGTCAATTTGTTGTTTTATGTGAGTTTTTAATTCTGTAATTGCGGCCCACATTGTCCAAATACCTAATAGTCCTGGACCACCGCCCTGTTCTTGATATAACCAACCGTCTTTCTTAGCGCCTAAAAATTTATTTTGTGCAGTGTCATTTAGACGCTCTTTTAGAAATTCTAAAAATCTTGGAACAATATTACCAGATATATCATCTTCTTCAAGCATACGTGTAATAAAAGGCCCCATGGCAGTAATAACTGCTTTGCCCTTCATTGCTGTTAGATCTGAAATAAATTTATCAACGGCTGTTCTGTGTTGACTAATAATAGCCTTAGTTTGATTTAATAAAGCTGAATTAATTCCAACTTTTGGTTTGTCTCTCATTTCTCCTACAAGAAAAACAATTCCTTCGTTTTCTCTTAAACCTTTTAAGCCAATCAATGGTTGGTCTGATTGACCAAGACCAGGAATAAAAGTATGTACCGCAATACCACCAATACTACGTGCGATTTGATCGCTTAATGTATTGCCACGTCCAGGAGTATCATCAATTTTAACACGATATTCTACGGTGTTAGGTTTAAAAACAAAGTAGCCATCAGAAGTTTTAGGAGTACCAGTCCACATCAAGTCTCCCATCCAATATTGATCTTTTACGTTAGGAATAATTTTATCTAATGTAGGACGCAATGCACTTTCTGTTTCCCAAAGGTTGCCACGATTAGCTTCTCTAGATATGTCATAATCTTTAATGGACATAAATTCCATAGCACCTTTGACTACCTTGTCATACATGTGTTTGTCCATGAAAACAAGTTTGCCTGTACTATCTCTACCAAACACTACTGCTGGAAACCCGTCCCATTTAACACTGATTGTACTTGGATCTTTTTGTAAGCTGGATAAATCTGCCAAAACTCTGTCGGCACCTGCACTACCTTGCGAAATAATGAGGTCTTCTGGATGGTCAATGCCTTCCATAATAATGTTTTTAACAGGTTTAAACAGTTCAAATAAGTTCATAATATGTATTTATTTGTTTAACTTTGAGGGAAAACTTGACTTAACTTTGCTGGATCATTTTTTAGAGCGTCTCTAATGCCAGAAATGCTAGACATATCTCTTGCAGTAGCTTGTGGTCCTAAAAGTATTTTTGCAATATCGTTCTTGTTGATAGCAACCACTTGATTAGTTTCTCTATCTACTAGTCCTCTATCTGGACTGTACTGTAAACTTCCTTTTTCTTCTCCAGTCTTTGGATCTACAAAAGTAGATTTGCTGGCTAGTTTAACCAATGTTGGATACACGTCTGTAAACAGTTGTCCGCCTTTCATTTCAGGATCCCTAGTGAAATCATGTGCATGTAATTCCCATGCACTCTCTGGACGAACAATTAAGTCTACTGAATGACTTTTACCGTCAGCACTATATTCTACAGTAAGTGTTCCTGGATCAGTTGGAAGTCCATTTTGAGTCATATAAGTTGCCAATGCCCATTTACTGGCAGCTAATTCTAATCTTGCTTTTTTATTTGGATCAGCTAATGTGTTAGCCATAGCTTTTGGACCAAGTGGTTTTGGACTTGCTCTATTATATTCTTCAATGTTTGGTGGAAAACTTCTTAAAAGATTTTCTGGATCTATCATGATATCAATGTCACCACTGTCATCTCTGCCACCGCCACCATAAGGATGTTCAGGATCAAAACTACCAGCACCTCCAGCAGTCCAACCAGCCTTTAGTTTAGCTTTTTTCAGTATTGGATCTAAAATAGATTTGGCTTTTAGAAAGGCAACTTTGTCTACTCTAGATATTTCAATACCTTGCTTGGCAAGTCGTTTCCCACTTTCAAATAATAGTTCAGTTATTTTCATTATACACCGTACTTGTTCTTTTTAATTTTTGCTACAGGACTAACAGTATTGGTAGTTTTTAGTTCTCGACTTTTCATATCGCCCTTTGTCAAATCTGTATATTCTGCACCAACTACTTTGTAAGCTACTTTGAGCATTTCCTGTTCTTCAGGAGTATAAGGGTGTGTTGATTTTTGTTTGCCAATCCAACTCCTAGCATCAGTATCTGGAACAATTTCACCATCTGTTCCTGCTACAGCCATTCCCAATCTATAAGATACATAAGTTGCATCTCTTTTTTCAGCGTCAGTATAAACGTTCAAACCAGCAAGAGATTGGCCCTGCCTATTTGTTATTTTCTTTTCTGTCGCCTCATTTACAAATTCTCTTGCTCTCATTGGAATAATCCTTTAACCATTTCAAGACCACTTAGTATCTTTTGTTTATCTGCTTCTGCACGTGCCTGTGCCTCTGGGGTTGTTGCTTTGTCACGTTTTTTGCCTTGTACATCTATCATAGCTTTTTCTTCATATCTTTGCAAAAATTTATTTAAGAAATCCTGTCCTGACGCAAAATTACTTAAATCATTTTTACCAAACATTCCATTTGCTTGAGCACTGGCAGCAAATCCTTTAACAGAGTTTACTAATGTGGAAATTTTAACATCATTTATATTATTACCAGGAAATTTTGACAACAAAGGATCAATTTTAGGATTATCAATACCCATCCTTTTTGCAAGATATTTAAATGTATCTAATACAAACGTTTCTGGTTCAATAGTAACAGTTATCAATTGTGTTCCTTTTTGCTTACTAAATGGAACACGTTGATCATCAACAACTTTTAATTGTACTCCAGCATGTTGTATACTCATGTCTAATAATTCACCAAAAACACTAAACATATTACCAAATAACATACCTTTAACGCCACGCTCTGGAGTTACACGTGCCGCGCCCCATCTAGCTAATTTACCTGGATGCCACATAAAATCTACTTGTACAAATTGATCACGTCCAACTTGAATAATAGGATGTCCTGGTTTACTTTCACTGGTATCTATATAATTTACTTGACCACTTTTTGCAAATTGATCAGTTAAATTATTCCAGTAACTGGTAAATTGTGCATTTGTTTCATTTTCTTTGATTGGTGCAATCATTTGAAGATCAATGTCGCCGTAAATGTTATCTGGTTTTTCTACTTCGTCTTGCTCATAGTATGCAGTACTACCTGTTGGCTTACCACGCTGTATTGGAGGTATACCTTGTGAATTAGTATAATTATTGAAGTCTTTAACAAATTGATCTACCACACCAAGGGCCACACGTACTACAGAAGGTGTTAACTCTGTACTCTGTGTTTTTGTGGTATCCCACCCTCCTTCAAATAATTCTTTAATACGCATATCGGACCTTATTCAAATACTTCTGGAAACTTCTGACCAAAATTACGCATTATTATTCCTGCCCTTGCATTGGCTTCATTTTCTTGTGGGCTACCAGTGTCGCCTACATTATCATCTTCTAATTGTCCATCTAAATCTTGTTTATAATGTGTTAGTTCATGTGCCAATGTTCTAAAAATATCTACAGGGTGTCTATCTTTGGTAGCTAATATAATTGATTGCTTTCCCGGTTGATAACCTCCAAAAGATTTATGATCAATGGAGTATTGTTTATCATCAACAAGATTTATCTCAGGCAAAGATTCGAGTCCTAATTCTTCAGAACAATGTTTTAGGAACATGTTCAATAAGTCAGGCTTTATAATACTCTCAATCAGTAGTTCTTGAATTTTCATCTTTTTTTGAGCCTTTGGTATTGATGGTTAATAAATCTCCTGCCATTTCCTTTCGCATCTTAATTGGGAACATTTTGTTAGGATCTTTTTTAAACTCTTTTTCTTTATAGAACTTTAAGCATCCTTGATTGATTGCTTTCATGAAATCTTCCTTTTCAACATCCTTGCCTTTTTTAAGTTTTGATACAAGGGGAAGAATGTGTTCTTTGTATAGTTCATCATCGTCAAGAATAAAGCCCATTAAATCTTTTTTTAGATCGGTCTCAATCTTAGCGTCATCATCATCCGAGTTTGCTTTGCTGAAGAATTCAAGTAATTTCATTATTTTTCTCTACTGATTATATAGCCGCAAATATACTTGACGGCTTTGCATCATGTATTTATTTTAAAACCTACGGGATTGAAATTAGTGATTAACTGCGATTTCGCTTAAAACACCAGCGGTTACCACTACTTTTGCACGTATCCACACATAATTTCCACGGAAATTGTGTAGAATGTTGCCATAATTATTGCTGTCAAATTCACTATATGTACTGCTAACGTCAAACCAATCGTTGTCTGTTGGAGAAGTGGCTAATGTGGCTTGGATAACGACATTTCCTCTGAAGTTGTTTATTACAAGAATGTTGTTCACACCTTCCTGCCACCAGGGGGAATAGGTGGTTGTGTGAAGTCCTGCCCCGTTATAGTAACCACTGGCTTCTATGGCTTCACTGTAATAGGTCACCGCACCTTGAGTCTGTGGCGGATATGTGATAGAAGTGCTCTTAATTTTGTTACCATTAGAATCAATTTCCCTAGTTGTAGGGTTTCCTAGGGAGTCAAACCCAGTACTAAACAAAAGTGTTTTAGTGATTCTTGGCATAATAGTATATTTAAGCGTTTACTTCGCTTTTTAGTATGAACTCTTCAGACTTATTCAAATAATCACCCATAACCATCAGAGCCATTGTAGCTATTTTTTGATCTTTAACGTAAAAATAGTTGCCGTACATCATAGGATAAGTTTCCCCATTTAAGATCTTCTTAGTTCCATTAGGAATATGTACCCTTCCATCTTCAAAATTTCTAGCCCATGATAGAAAGTTGCTCATACTTTCCTTTTTCATCTCACCATTTTTAAAGTAAACTTTGTACCTATATCCTTCTAGAGGAAGATCATTACACAGGATCTTATTTTTGTTAGATAGTAGATAATCAGCTTGGGTCTCATTATCAGGTCTATGATATTCTACAATATATTCTTCTAATTGTTTGTATATTTCGTGTATTAATTTTTTACTATTTGTAAAAATAGCACAACTTTTTCCTTCAGTCCTAATTTGATAAGGAGCAACCTTTAGAACGTCCTCAAGTTTTATACCAATTTCAATTAGTTTTGACCTATTACTATGAATAGTTTGTGAAGACGTTTTTAACCAAACATTACTGCTTTGCACGGGCTGTACAGTTTTTATATAATCAATGCCTTTCCTGTGGAGAGAACTGATCCCTCCACATTCTATGACAATTTTATAAAGCCATTTTTTATAAAATAGCTTTTTAGTTATACACTCTTTAATCTTCAATGATTTCTTCATCTTGAACTGGTACACTTGGTGCAATTGGTAGTGGATCCATATATTCAAATACTAGATCATTGTTTACATACGCTACTTGTACAATACCACCGTTGATTAATCGACCAAATAAGATCTCTCTACTTAGAGGACGCTTAATTTTATCATCAATTACTCGTTGCATTGGTCTAGCACCCATCTTAGGATCAAATCCTTTTTCAATTAAGAATTCTTTAGTGCTATCAGTTAACTGTACAAACACATTTTTATCAGAAACTAAAGAATTCATTTCTTTGATAAACTTGTCTACTACTTTAATCATAACACTATGTTCAAGTTTCTTAAACTTAATAATGCCATCTAAACGATTGCGAAATTCAGGAGCAAAGAATTTATTGACCGCTTCGTCAGTAGTACCTAACTTATCTTGATTACCAAATCCAATGTTCTTCTTCTCACCATCAGCGGCGCCTAGATTACTGGTCATAATAAGAATAGCGTTACGTGCATCTGCTTTCTTACCGTTGGACCCAGTTACGAAACCGTTATCCATTAATTGAAGTAATACATTACTTACATCTGGGTGTGCTTTTTCAATTTCGTCTAACAATAATACACAATTTGGATTTTCTTGCAGAGTAGTAATTAACTGTCCTGCGTTATCTTCAAAACCTACATATCCTGGAGGAGCACCAATAAATTTAGCAACGGAGTGTTTCTCTTGGAATTCACTCATGTCAAATCGAATAAGTTTGACACCCATTTTTTCAGATAGTACCTTTGCAGTTTCAGTTTTACCACAACCAGTTGGTCCTACAAATAAGAAACTACCAACGGGCTTATTGTGTGATTTCAAACCAGCTTGTGCAATGTAAATCTTGTCTAGCAATGATTCAACTGCTGTATCCTGTCCAAATACTTCCGACTTAATACTTGTTTCTAAATCATGTAAGACTTTGGTTTCTTTTGCGGCAATCTGTTCCAAGGGGAGTCCTGTAATCTTTGCCACTTCAAATACAATCTCATCGTGATCAACTACTCCGCCTTCTTCATCTTTAACTTTAAAACGTGCTGATGCACAATCTATCAAGTCAATGGCCTTATCAGGTAGCTTTTTATCACTCATATATTTGATAGAATATTTGACACTATCAAGAATAGCTTGATTGGTGATCTTAACACCATGGTGTTTTTCGTAATATTTGCGAAGACCTTTTAGAATCTTAATACATGTTTCTTCATTAGGCTCGTCAATAGTTACACGTTGGAATCGACGCATTAGCGCACGATCCTTTTCAAAGTGTTTACGATATTCTTCCCATGTAGTAGATGCAATAACCTTAAATCCGCCTTTGGCTAAAGCAGGTTTTAACATATTTGCCATATCATTACTTTGACCGCTTGATGCACCAGCACCGTTCATCATGTGCGCTTCATCAATAAACAAGATTGCTTTCTTACGTTTTTGTATAGCAGTAAGTACAGTTTTAAGACGTTCTTCAAAATCTCCTCGATACTTAGAACCAGCAAGCAATGAACTAATATCTAATGTATAAACTGTATGGTCTTGAATAAACTTAGGGACATTGCCTTCAACAATCTTACGTGCTAACCCTTCTGCAAGCGCAGTTTTACCAACACCTGGATCTCCAATCAACATAACATTGGCTTTGTGACGTCTCGCAAGTACTAATTGCATCTCCTCAATTTCTTTATCACGACCAATAACTGGGTCAATTTGTTTTTGTTTAACCTTGTTATTTAGATTGGTACAGAAATTATTAATGATAGCTTCTAGTTTGTTTTCAGGAACATTTTCATTTTCTTCACCCAATTGATTTAAATTCTCTTTGTTTAAGTAATCAATAAATTTGTCTTTTTCAATCCCAGAACTACGTAGATAGAAGGCAGCATGACTTTTCTTTTCGTGTAATATGCTTAGGAAACAATCTAATGGTTCAATAGTGGTTCTTCCAGCAAATAGTGTTTGTGTGAATGCTCTGTTAAGCATTCTTTCTACGCTATTTGTTTTCTTTGGTCTAGAATTTAAATCTATGTCAACAATACTAATAAGCTCGTTGTTAATATAATTTTCTAATTTAGAAACTAAATCGTCAACTTTAATACCATAGTCAGTTAGAATACGATTAAAAGTTGGATTACGAACCATACTATAGAGGAAATGCTCTAATGTAATGTATTGGTGTTTATGGTTTATGGCTGTCAGTACAGCATTTTCAAAAATTTGTTCTAATTCTTCGTTTGGTTCAAGCATAATGTTTTACCTTCTTTGATTTTTTAATAGCCAACGCCCATTTTAACTGACTAAGTCTATCCTTAAAAACTACTCCGTTTAAGTGGTCCATTTCATGTAAGAAACAAACACAGTTATACCCTTCAAGTTTATCTGTTTTCTTTTCTCCATTCTTATCAAAGTACTCAGCAACTATTCACGATGGTCGCTTAACATTAGCGTAGACTCCAGGAAAACTTAAACATCCTTCTTCTAGCATACGTATATCAGTACTGCAATCAACAATAACTGGATTGAATACTGCAAAACTATTTTCAGGCATGGAAACATGTCCCATGGTAAACACTCTAGTTTTGATACCTACTTGCGGAGCCGCAAGCCCAATCCCATTATTGGCAAACATGCAAGCCAGCATGTCTATTTCTAATTCTTTAGGATCCATTATTGGATTTTCAAAGTCAAAATCTGGCATGACTTCATCTAATATTGGATTTGGATATTTTATTATTGTTAATGCCATACTAGTATTTAAATTTTATTTTTTATTTGCTCAACTAAATCAAGAACTTCTGTTGACAGATGTGTAGGAATTTGTATATTGACTCTTACATAAAGTTTTCCTACGTTACCTTTATTGTCTTTCATACCTTCATTTTTTAATCCAAGTGTAGTTCCAGATTGCACTCCAGGTGGGATAGTGACTTCAAGTCTTCTACCATCTAAAGTGACAAATGCTACGCTTGTGCCTGTAATTGCTGAAAAACAATCTACCATCACATCTCTTAATAAATTCATTCCTTCTCTAACAAATGCAGGATGTGGCATGACATTGATATTTACTAAAAGATCCCCAGGAGGAAACCCAACATTTGACCTATCTCCCATGCCCTCATATCTAATAGTTACCCCATTGTCTACACCTTTAGGGATTTCTATTTTAATAGACCTTACATTATTACCAGGATAAGTTAATTCTAACTCTTTAGTAACCCCTGTATAAACTTCCTCTAAACTAACATTTAGATTAATATTAAGAGATTTATTTTTTCTAGGAGGTTGGTTGCCCCATTGTGGACCACCAAAGTTAAATCCAAACCCTCTTAAAATATCATCCATGTGCGGATGACCACCAAAATGGAATTCAAAAGGACTACCGCTACTATGGAAATGCTGTCCTTGTCGTTGATTTGGATTAAGTGGATCAATTCCTTGATCTACCATCATACGTTTGTCGTTGTCGCTCAATATGTCGTGAGCTTCGTTTATCTCTTTAAATTTACCTTGGTCGCCCCCGCGGTCAGGGTGATGTTTCATAGCCATTTTTCTAAAGGCTTTTTTTATATCATCCTGTGTTGCTGTTTTTGGTACGCCCAATATTCCATAATAATCTTTCATAGCACTATTATATAACAAAGAAAGGCAACTGTCAAGCTGCCTTTTGAAAGTTAAAGAACATTGTTATGCTAATTGAGCAACTACATAGATAGCAGAAACTAACATAGTTTTCATTTCAATAGAACTTGATTGCTCGGTAACTTCATCTAACCTCGTCAAGTCTCTCATTAATTCTTGATACTCGTCTGCGCTAATTTCTTGTCTATTAACTTGCTCAGTTAACTGTAAAGCAATTCTTGCTCTCTCACCAATTGGACCATTGTCTTGTGATAATGTAATCAAATCATTAATCATTTAGAATCTCCCTAATATTGCCGTTGCGGCTTTTTCAGCTTGAACTTTCATGACTTTCTTTTTGATTTCACAATATGCATCTGAACCTTGTTTTTCAGCAGTACTACGCTTGTAAAATTCATCTACAGTTTCTTGCATTGGTTTAATCAATTTGAGAACATCATTTTGACGCCATCCTTTACTTACAGAATATAATTCAAACCAATCTAAATTATCTTTGATTTTTTTAGCTTGTGGAGCATGGACTTGTTTGCAATCTAGTTGCTCCACACTTTGTCTTACATCAATAATTTTAGCAGATTGATTTGGATCTGAAAAGCTAGGGATAATTTCCTTAATACTAGCACAGCCTGTTAAACTAACAATACTGATTGCAATAAGGAATTTTTTCATTTCTTAACAGCGTCCTTTTTAGCTGGTTCTTTTTTAGCTGGTTCAGCTTTTTTAACATCTTCAGGTTTTGTGCCTTCATGCTTTTTATGGATTTTTACATTCTTACAAACTTCTTTTTCTTTTCCAGTTTTAGCATCTTTTTGCATTACACAAACTTTTTTGGTTTCTGGTTTCGCAGGAGCATCTGCTGCCATAATTGGCATAGCAAATACTGAAGCTACTAACAATGCTACTAATTTTTTCATAATACTCTCCTTTTAGAGTTCTGGTTGGTCAGGTTGTACTGGCATTGGTTTTCCAGTACTACTAGTCATTACTGATGTTGGAGCACTATACGTTGGAGCACTTGCTGGTTTGCTAGGTGCGCCTCCAAAGCTGCCTCCGCCAAAGCTACTTGGGGTGCTTGGTGCTCCGAAACTTGGCGTAGTTGGTGCGCCAAATCCTGACGAAGGTGCGCTAGGTGCTGTAAAGTTGCTTGATGGTACTTGTGCTCCGCCATTGTTTGCTCCGCCTAATTTTTCTTGTGTACGACCAAATGCCGCAATACCTAATACAGCACCCATTGCGATATGGAATAATCCAGCACCTTGTAATGTTAATGGATTCCATTGTGTAATTTGGGTATGTGTTAGGGTTTGTAGTAAACTCCATAAAATTGGAAATACAACCATGTCCATCATACAGACAACCATGTACATCCATCCCATCATTGGACGCCATTTGCTATTCATCCAATCTTCTTTTTTCTGTTCGCTTGCGCTTTTAACTTCTTCGCTCATTTGTCGCTCCTAACCTTTTATAAAAATAGTAACACGCCTTGGGCACTTAAAAATAACCCAACACCTGCTACTGCAAAACTTGCCCAAAACATAGGCATACTAACTGCTAAAATACTTGCTGATAATACAACAATGGCTAGTTGGTATGCTGTTGATGCATAGCCAATCCATGGACTAGACTTCTTGGCTAGTTCGCGATCTGCTTCCATCTTACGTGCATTAACAGCAATTTCTTTCTTATCGCCGTCCATACGTTCTGCTTCTGCTTTAAATTCTTTCTTTAGAGCAGGGTCACTAGTTGTCTTGCTGGCAATTTCATAACTTACTAAACGGTTATTTTTTGCTTGATATTGTGCCCAAGCATTGTTAGCACCTAGTGTATTGTTTAATACTGTGCTAGATAACTTGCCACCGTACCATGAATTTACTGCTAAGAACAACGCAAATACAGAAATGACCATACCTGCCTTGTCTTTTATTTTTGCTTCTCGCTCGCTACGTGAACCTGCTGGGGGTTTTGGTGCACCCTCATCTTTTGGTTCTTTATTAATCATCTTTAAAATGGTATCATGTAATGCCATTTGTTGCTCCTTTATATGCTACTATTTAATTGAATCGTAAATTTTCTTGTTTTCCTGATACCACTCGTTCCAGGCATCAACTTTGGTTTTACATTGATGATACTTACTGTAATTCCTCACTACGACTTCTAAAGTTTTGCTTAACTGAGTAGTTCCTTCTGGAGTTTTTTCTAGTTCAGGACATGCTTCTGCAAGCTCTGGAGGAATAGTAGGAAATTTTAATGTTACTGGAACTGTAGTAGAACAGCCGGTCAAAAATACAAGCGAAACAAGCAAATATTTCATTTTGTTTCTCCTGAATTAGTTTCTGATTTAGTTGGATCACTAGCCGCTTTGTTAAGAATGTCAATAGCAACAGGATCAACTTCGCACTTTGCATCGATTATTTTTTCTACTTCTTTGATTCGATCAATGTACTCAATTTCTTTTTGTTTAATAACTTTAGTTTTATATACAATTTTTTCTTGTATAACGGTATTAACTTGAGCACTTTTTTCTTCTGCTATTCTAATTTTTTCTTCAAGTTGCTTTACTTTATCTCTCCAGCTCATCTCTACTCCGTAGCCACCAAATAGATATGTACCAGCTAATAATACTATAATACCAATTAATTCTGCTGGGAGTTTATATTGTCCCATCAATGGAATCCATTTAACTAATTTGCTGGCCACGTATAATCCAGCACCAATGATCATCAAAATGTAAGTTATCCAAACAAAAATACTATCTGGAATTAAACTTAACATCCATTGAAATTGCCACATATTAGTGTGCTCCAAAAACGTGTAGTGCGTGATTGTAATGCTTGACGCGGTCATCTAATCCAATGTAGCCGCCGTTGATTTTTTTGGTCATTAACTTAATATCGCCTGCATCTGCTTGGACATTTAAATTATTAGTTTCCCAGAACCAGCAAGCACTTTGTACAGCGCCTTCAAATGTCTGCAAATATTCTGCGGCTTCTTCAACTGGTATTTCTAAACTGGCAGCAAACCAAGTATAATTGTCTTTACCAGTTAACTGAATTAATCCACGACCACAGTAACGATAACCGTCACCGCTAGCTTCGTCACCGTTACCCATACGATTGCAATAAACACGATTAGCGATAGCTTCTTGTTTATTTGGCAAACTGGCGTAACGATTAGCTATGGCATCATCTGGAAAATACTTAGGAAAAATTTTACGCAATGTTGCGGCTTTGTAATTTAAGTTTTCTTTTAATGCACGGAAGCCGCCCGACTCGTGAGCGCATTGTGCTAAGAAAGCAGCCACACGTTGTGGTGTATTAATTTCGTATTCCGGTAAAATTTCTTCCAGTGCATGGAACCAGTGATCCAAATAAGGATTGCCAGGAATAATTTGTGCTAGTTGGTCTTTTCTAAAATCAAATGTAAAACTCATTTTTCGCCCTCATAGTGGTTTGACTAGTATTGACTGATCATTTCTTCTAATCATAAAATTTTCACCTAATTTAATTACTTCATAATTTTTAAAAATTTTACTTAAGAAGACAGTCTGAGCATTAGATTGCTCGTCTAGTTTAATATCAGCATTGCTTTCATTCATAACTGTTTTGTAATCACCAATGTTACGAATTTGAAATTTTAGACCGTCAACAAACGGTCTATATATTGTCATAATGTTATTTTCAAAAACAATATCATCATACAATACATCACTTAAAAAAGTTTTCACTTCTTCATTTTTGGACTCTTGAAGAAACATTAAGTATGCTTCAGGAGTTGATGGAATAGTTTCAGCAATTAACGCCATGCTATATGGTTTTCCTTGCCATTCTTTGTGATATCTAAAACGCCAATTATCAATGCCTGTTAATTTAGTTACTCCAGTGATAATTTCCTCAATTCTTTCTGCAAGTTTTCGATCACGTTCAATTTCAACAAATACACTGTATTTTCCGTCTGCTTCTTCGCCGCTACTTATGTCTGCATCTAATACAAATCCGTAGCCTCTTTCAATAAACTCCATTAAATCTAATGCAGGTAATCGATCCTTAACTTTGAAGCTTATTACTGAAACATCTTTATCCTCACCCATTTTACTTTTATAGGTGTCAACTAAAAATGTATCATTAACAAAATGTTCTAAATCTTTGGCCTTTAAGCCTTCATTAAGTTGTTTAGGCATTTGGCTGTATCTCCGCATTTTGTTCTACATTTGCATCAGGCATTGCCTCTCCAATGGAAGATTGTTGAATTCTCATATCATCTGCCATTTTATCATTTTCTTTTTTAACGTAGCCTTGGTAAATGTCTTGCATTAATTTTTTAGGCATTAAAATTGTTACTACCCAAACAGAGTGTTCGTCAATTTTTCCTTTTTTACTACCTGGACGATAGTCGTCAGGGCTTAATACTTTGCGTGGTTTTAATAGTTTGTCTTTTCTATAAAGTACTTTACAGTCGTAATCTAACAGACGTTTGCCACCATCTGGATTAGGCATTTTATCATGCGGCCACATAAAAGAGCATTCAACTGTATATCTATTGACAATTGGGCCTTCAACGAGTTCGCCATCTTCCCAGTTCTCAAAAACATACAAATCAAGCTCGTCCAGTACCCTCTCGAAATCTTTCAAGATACTGATACTGCTATTTGCCCCATAAACCTCTTTAGTATTCTTAATTACGTCGATGATATCTAGCATTTTTTAGTCCTCAATGATATTTAGCAAAAAATTTGGGTATATGAGCTGCCTTTTTTCAGACCTGATTAAATATCAATGCAGGTCGCGATTTACAAGGAGGTGTTCATTGTCAAGAGCGAAACAGCGTGAACGTAACAGTTCACAAAACAGCAATCTCATTGAGATTAAAAAATTTCAGCACAAAAAACGTCAGGTTCATATAGTTCCTCGCAATTTATCGCAGGAAACTTATTTAGAACTGCTCAAAAATCCACGAAAATATATAGTATTTGCTATCGGTCCTGCGGGAACGGGCAAAACTCTATTGGGTGTGCAAATGGCTATTAAATCATTGCAAGAAGGAACTGTCGAAAAAATAGTTATAACACGCCCAGCAGTCAGTGTTGACGAAGAGCATGGATTCTTACCTGGAACGTTGAATGAAAAAATGGCTCCTTGGACTAGGCCCATTTTTGACGTCTTTGAAGAACATTATACTCCGCAAGAAATTGCAGGAATGATGGAAGACGGAATCTTGGAAATTAGCCCATTGGCCTATATGAGAGGGAGGACTTTTAAAAACAGTTTTATTATTGCTGACGAAATGCAAAACGCAACGCCAAGTCAAATGAAGATGTTACTAACTAGACTTGGAGAAAATAGCAAAATGGCGGTCACTGGCGACCTGCAACAAGCCGACCGTCCTACAGCTAACGGCCTAGTTGACTTTATTGAAAAATACAAATCTACTAACACCCATAGAGCCGTAGATTTAGTTGAATTTAATGTTAAGGATATCGAAAGGCATGATGCTGTAAAAGAAATACTAGCACTTTACGGAGACACGTTATAAGAAAAGGGGCAATTTGCCCCTTTTCTATTCTTTAGCATTTCCTTCTTCGTCCACTTCTAACCAAGTATGGTCACCCATATATCTTACACGGGTTTGATAGGCATAATCTTCAGGAGCACCAGTACTCCAGTCTTTTGGTCCAGTGTGGGTCAATAACGTTTTTTCTTTTCTAGTATCCCATACTAACCAATAACATTGGCCCATTACCACTTGAAATTGATACTCAGCGGCATGGACTGCATCAGTAATATCTAATCTTCTTTTGATAGACTCTGCTTGTTTTTGTAAAACTGTAACCAGTTCCATAATTCTGTTATACTCTTGCTGGGCATACATCCTAGCATGATTTATCATTATATCTTTTTGTTTAGATACAGGTATTAAATCAAAATTAGGAGCGCCAACTTCTGTAGGATAAGGAGTTACATTGCGATTAAAAAAGGGGACAAGCGTATCCCCTATTTTTGAATCATAACTGTCTTTTCCTTTGGCAGAATTACTCATTATGGTTCTAATAAATTTATTTTATTTGGAGTTCCGTTCCATTGATCTGCATCAGGCAGTGGATCTTTTTTCCTAGTTATGACAGGCCATTGATTACTTAATTTTTTATTCAAGTCACGCCAAAATGGAACATCTACAGTTGCATCATTATCTGCAACTATCGCATCAGCGGGGCATTCAGGAACACATACTCCGCAATCAATACATTCGTCTGGATTAATAGCTAGAAAATTTGGTCCTTCATGGAAGCAGTCAACTGGACAAACTGCAACGCAGTCTGTAAATTTGCATTTAATACAATTTTCTGTAACTAAGAATGTCATGATAGTCTAGCTAATTTAATTAAAGTTGCACTTAGATTAATTTCTGGATCTGCAATCAACGTATGATCAACTAAGCCTTGTTTAATGATTAGTACTGCTTGGTCCTGTACTTCATCTTCTTTACTAAAAACATCTAAATTGTCATACATCCAACGATAAACACTACCTAATTCTTCTGGTCGAGCACTTGAACAAATTAGCTTACGTGCATCTTGTATCTTACCAGCTTTGAACAATTCTACCATTTTAATTTTCCAATCTTGCATTCCTGCATCATTGGAATTGGGTGCTACTAGTGAATTGTCTCTACAATTTTGTTGAACTAGATTAATACATTTACGTAAGTCTGGATATGTTACTTTAACGTATGTGTCCAAAGTATCTAAATCAAATTCAATATTTTCTTCAACAAGAATTGTCGCTACACGAGCAGTAAATTCTGTTTGATCAATTTTTTCAAAGTGGAATTGTTGGCAACGACTGTGTATTGCAGGTATAATTTGATTAGGATGATTACAAGTCAAAATAAATCGACTTGTACTTGCATACTCTTCCATAACACCACGCATAGCAGCCTGCGCTTCCGGAGTCAGCATGTCTGCTTCGTCTAGCAATACTACCTTGAAAGGACCAAATGGCATCATGCTAATAAAATTAGTAATTCTATCTCTAACTTCCCCAATACCTCTTTCACGTGATGCATTAATCTCTAATACATCATAATCTGGAATTTCTAACTCATTGAGCAGAAGTTTTGCCAAAGTAGTTTTTCCAATGCCGGGACTACCACTTAAAAGTAAGTGTGGAATACTTCCCTGTTTAATCCAAGACTGTACTTGCATACGTTGATTGTCGTCTCTAAAAACATAACCGTCAACTGTTTTTGGACGATATTTTTCTACCCATAACTGTTTCATTTATTAGCCTCTATAACTCGTTGTCTTAATTCTCTTGTTGAAAAACTGTGTTTACGTTGATTAAAATAAAATTCCATAGGAATGTCATGACCAGTGAATTCTTTACCTGCATACTCTTCACCTAATATTCTAACATTAATGGGAAAAGAAAGTAAAATATCTCTAAGTTCTTTTTCAGTACTATAAGGAACAATTTGATCTACAAATTTACAAGCTCTTAATTGCGCCCAACGTTCAAAAAGTCCTTGTACAGGTTTATTTTTGATTCCTGGACGATCAATTGTTGGATCACTTTGTAATCCAACAATCAAAAACTCGCATTGCTTTCTAGCTTCTTCAAGCATCATTACATGCCCTGCATGAAATAAATCAAACGTACTGCAAGTAAAACCTATTCTCATACTATTTCTTCATAGACGCCAAGTAACTCAGCAACAATAAACAAAACACCTGCTATAGCGAACTCACCAAAAAATAAAGTAGCACCTGCTAAAATTCTAAAGCCACTTTTAATAAAACTAATATGTTTATGTTTTACTGGATCTGGATAATTGTTTTCTTCTTTAATTTCTTCCAGCTGAACTAATTTTTGTTTCATCAAATCCAATTCACCCACATTAGCAGTTTTGTCTGCGTCGGTTGGACTTTTAACTTCTTGCGAAACGGTTTTCTTTGATCTTTTTGATGTTTTTTTGCCTTCAATTTGATCTAACTTGCCTTTTAGATCTTCAGCTAATTCTATTTCTTTTTCTAAGTCTTTTGTAGTCATAAGACCCTCCTATTTTCATATATTATAAAGGAAAAGAAAGGGCCTGTCAAGACCCTATGATTTTATTGCTTAGTGCTAAACGGTCGTAAATTTGGAGGAACCCATCCGACCGGTTTCAATACCTTACCGTCTTCACGTTTACGAACTTTTCCGGTATCTTTATCAATTTTGGCAAAGTTGGTCTTCATGACTTCTTTCCAACCCCCTTCTCCATCTGCACCCATACTATGTATAGCACCAATAGTTACAACTAGAATATCTAGAAGTGCGTCTAGAGTCTCCACTGGATCATTATTGCTTATTGCAGTTTTTAACTCATCGTTAAATTCTTCGTCAATTAGCTTAACATACAAATTAAACTGCTCTTGGTTAAAGCCTTCAACTGATTGGTCACAGGCCCGCATAAATTTTTCTTGATCTTTAAATGGATTTGTCATTATTGTCCTGGAATATTAAAGTTCATAGCACCAATTGCTACTCTTTCATCACCATCTTCTGGTTTTTCATCACTTGCTAAAAGCACACCTTCCAAATCAATCATATGAATTTTAATTTCTTCACCTTGATCATTTTCGTAAGTCATTGCTCTAGTCCAACGACCGTGTTGCATAAGCAACCACTGTCCAACTTTGATATCTTTTTGTTCATCACCTACGAATAAAACACGACACCATCTTGGGTGTAATCCACTACTTTTGCCATCATCACTAGTAAGTAAAATACCACCTTTAGTTTTACCCTCGCCAAAGTTCATGTCAGTTACTATAACTTTGTCTTTCAATGGTCTAAGTGTTCCTTTTATTTTTGACATTTACTTCTCCTGTGGCTTTTTTCTCTTAGCAAGTATTTCCTGTGCTTGTTCTGGAGTAATTTCTGGTTCCGGACCAAAATCCTCAGAAAACTCAGTTTCTTGTATTTGTTGAATTTCAACTTGTGTTTTTGCTTCAGTGATTTCGTCTCTTGAACGAACAATCTCACCATTGGGACGTATTTCATCGCCTCGAGCGTTTACACGCATATTTCCCACAGCAGGAACTAGTTCATTAGATAGTCTTAAACTATCAAAATCTATTTCTTTTCCCTGCATTGTCTTATAAATCTTTCTTTCAGCCATGGTGTTCTCCTTGTCTTATACTTATTTTAGAAACTCTCTGACATCTAAATTATATTTTAGACTATCAATTTTGTGTAAACCTATTAGGTATAGACAGTAGCTGGCAACACTACTACCCCTACCAACACCCCAAACTAATTGATTTTTTCTAAACGTATCGACCAAATATTTTGCAATTATCAATATTTGTCGTAAATTGAATTGATGATATAATTCCAATTCATCTTTTACTCTAAAAAATTCTTTTTCAGTTTGACATTGTTCAAATAACCATGTTTCAATATCAAAGTTATTTGTTTCATCTGGTATGAACCATTGTTGTTGATTATTTTTATCAAACTCTTCAATAGTAATGTCTATTTCTTTATTCTTTTTAATTTGAAGATTGATTCCGCAAGCATCACAAGAATTATTGAATTTTTCAACAATATTATCGTTGTCAAATTCAATCATAGATATATCTAAATTTGGATTTTGAAAAAGAGCGTCAATTACTTCTTTTTCAGACCTAATAATTTGACCATACTGATTCACACGCATACATGTATTTTATTACATTTTGCGTTTGATGTCAACCAATATTGATTAGATCATCTAGGTCTTTGCCTAGATCTTTATTCATTGCTTCTATTTTTCTTTGCTCTCTAGATTCTTTTTCAATTTTATAATCTTCTAAGAGCATTAATAGCTGGGTGCTTGCTGAAGGACTTACCTGTAAAACGGTAGTGTATTTTTTAGTAAGATCTCTGATTTTTTCTTCTAACTCGCTATCAGAGATCTTTGATAAATCTATCTGAAGTGGGTGCATTATCAAGCCTGTTGTTGATATACGCCTTCTAAATCTACAAAGGTATTGATACCGCCATCTGGGCTAGAAATTTTAAAGACGTATCGTTGTAGTTTACTATTTGCTTCTCTAATACAATCTACATAATTGGTGTTACCAAATCCTTGTCCTAAGTGTAGATATTGTGTAGGGCTACCTAAACTGTTATTGATAACGCCTTTTTGGAACTGTACTCTTTTAGTGCCAGCCGCTGAAATAATTTCTAGTCTAAATTCAGCATAGCAGTCCACGGGCCAATTATCGATTTGAAAAGTATTTGTTGTATTGTTAACTGAATATTTTTTGTATTGAAAATCGCTAAAAGTAATTACATTAACTGTACCAGCAGAATTTACATCTGGACTGCTTCTTACTCCGTAATTTTTTAATATTAAATTACTTAGGGTATTATTACCCAGATCGTTGTTGGTTGTTTTGTCAACAGAATTTGTGTTAAGATATGTGATCTCAGTTTGAGCTGTGCTCAAGGCTGTTTTAATCCTAGCAAAATTATCTCTAAAGCCTTGACTGTCATTATCCTGTCCAGCTGTAGGAAAATTTTCATTAATTGTGCTAAAAACGATTGCGCTTACGGCTGTCATATGATTTCCCTGTTAATAAACTTAATATATTTATCCCCAGTGCTACCCTGTGGATTTTGAATTATAATTCTATCTATTGTAAAATTCAACTTTTTAAAGTCAAAATTGCTCTTCTTTATCAATTCTAATACTTTGGCACTTTCGCCTGGCTTCAAATAGCAAATTGGCACGGCCTTTACGAAACCTATGATATTACCAGTTCCGTCTTGACTGGTATTCATCCACAGAGGTCTGTAATTATCGTCCTTTTTCAATGCTTCTGTAACAGCTAAGAAATCATCAATTACAGCAACTCGCTCATTGATTAAACCCCAATCTTCAAAAAGAGTAGGAGGGTCTATATTACCAACTAGTCCCCAACCCAACGGCTCGTCACCAACATACGGGCCATCATATGTTGGTAATGTTAGAACACTTTCAATTTTTTGTGAACTAACATTTTCAATCCCTTTTTGCATCAGTGTAATACTACTTGGATACACGGTATCTAATCCAGTGTCGTCAACTGTGTTTTCATTAGTATCCATTCTGAGTTTAGTATAATCAGCTGTTAAGAGATCATATTCAAAATCTAACTTAATTGATTCAGCGACACTGACGTTATTAATTTCGTAAGGATCATTTATTTCAATATAAATTACTTCATATTCAATATTTGTTCCTTTTTTAGCAATAGCAGATTTTACTTCGCCAAAATAAAGTGGTCTGTCGTAATAATTTCTTTGCACAGCACTGGCATATCTTTCAGCACTTGTACTTTCAATTCCACCTAATAATAACATTTTTGGAACACGTTGTACACTAAAATTACTATCCTCTAATCTATAAATGCTGTTCTGTGGAAAGATTACTGGGTCTGTTATAAAATTAAAGTATAAATCTCTTCCTTCTTTACTTAAGAACGGTTGTAGATATATGTTAGTTAATGTTATATTAGAGATGGATTGATATTCAATATTAAAGTCTTTGTCAATAAATCCAACATTTTGTGTGTCGTTAGCCCTAACTCTAAATCTAAATAATTTGTCTATAGTAGTATTATCAGTGCCATCTGGTCCTGCGATTGCAAATCTTGATGTTTCAGATGATATATTAGCATCTATGCTTGTAACAACTCTCTTAGGAAAGAAATATGGTTGCCAATTAGTAATTTCATTTAACCAATTTCCTGAACTTCTATATTGATTCACACAAATATAAAGATTATTCTCAAATGTGACTACATCATTTATTAGATACAGTCTATTTTCTGTGTAATAACTCTTATAAACTGATCCAGTATTTGGACTTATTTTTCCAATGATGTCTCCATTGAGACCAACAGTAAGTTCTGTTGGTAAACTATCCAAGCTCTTTAATGTGCAGGTTATTTCTGAGTTATTGCCGTCAAAGATTGAAGTGTATTTGAACCATACGTCATATTGAAGATTGGTGACTGGTGTTTCGCCATCATATTTTGTATAGAATATGTTTGGATCAAATGCGCCTTTTACTCCGTAAGGCAATCTTTCCAAATATTTCCAAATTCCATTACTCTTCCTCATCACCTTAAAGGTTCCGTTTGATTTAACAACAATTAAACTATAATTTGAACCAAATGAATTTAATGGAACACTGTTCACTACATTTACAGTTACTGGAGTCCATATACCAGCTAAACCTACATATCTAAAATCTAGCAATCCAAAATTTGTTTCGCTAAGATCTATCCAATAATCACCGTTATTTGGTGTCAAAGGTTTGACTGTTGGATAATTTTGTGCTTCCCATTGAAAGGTATTAGGATTATATTTTTTAATCTCTACTTCTACCTTGGCCCATTTAATAAAAACTGCAAGAGCAGACGAGCCATTAGGAACTAAATTATATACACCAGAATTAGGAGCTCTTTCCACTTTATTAAAAAGTTCTTTTTCATAATAAGAACTTGCTTGATAGTCATCATATACTGTTGGAAGATATTGTCTTTCCCAAGTTAAACTGGTACTATTAAATCTTTTTACTGCAACTATTAAGCCATTCTTTTTAATATTTGTATAGACAATTCTAATTGATGCAACGTCACTATATGGTGGAGTAAAGATATAATACCCTGATGATTTTTCTTGAGCCGCAATTTCAACAGCGCCAGTACTGTGCCTTAAACCAAAATTATAATAGGTGTTATCACTATTTCTAAAACTTATTGTAAAGTTACTAATAGAAACATTTATTTTATAAGTTTGTCCCTTTTCTAGAGTTAGAAAAGGATTTAATCCATATCCTTCTACATAAATTTTTCCATTTTGTTCACTGAAATCGAGTTCTATGTAATTTGTTTTGCTAGTTTTTCCATAACCAGGAACTAAAGAATAAAGGATAGAGCTGGAAGGAATAGTTGAAGTTGCTTCAACTTCAAATAATGATTGTTCGTTTGGACTAATACTTCCTAATAACGAAGGACTATTAAACGTTATTTCACCTTCAATATTTCCTTTTACGGTTAGTTCAAATTGTTTAAAAACACTAGCAACTTCAACATCGTCTATCACTCGAACAGACTTGACTGTAAAATTATATGTCCTTGTGATGCTAGGTTGATAAGGTATAAATCCACTTATTTCACCTCCGTCAAAATCTAAATTTAGATAGTTTGATTGGAAACGAGCATAACCTGTGCCTGTAAATGGTGTATACAGTAACGCATCTATTGGATTTATTAAAAGTCTATCAGAAAATAATTGATATTTGAAAGGATCAACTACCTTGACGTAAAAAATTCCGTTGTTTAACTGAGTAGTCCCAGAAATATTAGACAATTTAATTCTATCGCCATTATTAAACACTCTAGATTGTGTAAGTGTTATTGATGCAGGCCTAGTTAAATCAATAGATACTATTTGATATTCAACTGCATTTTTAATTTCATCAGCTGGCCCAAGTTGAGATTCTGTTCCATCAAAGTTTACATCCATTAAACTAAAATATATTTTTCCAATACTTGGAGTTGGATCAAATACTTCTAAATCGTATATAAAATTATTGTCTCCCTTTATAGTAGGAAGAACATTTGGACTTATCCAAATTGGAGATTGTACATAAGTCTTACTGGTGTCAAAATCTTCAGTATCAGAACTAATAAATGTAGTGTCAACACGTAAAGAATCTTCACTCTTAACCAGTATAGTATAATTTTTGGTGTCAGTTTCTTCACCATTACTTACAGTAACAGCAAATTTATAAACTCTAGAAATAATTTTTGCGCCCGCCGTAGGTAGACCAAAACTTATCAAAGGTGGGGAAGAATAACCACTACCTGTATTAATAATTTCTAATGTTGCGACAGAACCATTACTGACTACTGCGGCCAATTGGGCACCAGATCCGCTTCTTAAGTTACAAGTTGCTTCCGCACCATTACCAGTGTTTTGATTCCTAAAAGTTATAGTTGGAGCACTAGTATATCCAGTTCCAGGATTGGTGATAACAATCCCTGCTACACGTTTTCCTAATGTTTGATACACTATTGGATTTGCAACACCACCGTTTATTACTGATGTTGGAACTTCTTCAGAGGAATCTCCACCATCAAGAATTGATGTTGTTGGTGAGCCACTTTGCTCCCCATCAATAATAGAATTGAACAACGGCACTGGAGCTAGGTCGTCTTCCATTACAGCATAGCCAGTAGCAGTTACCCCGCCTGGAACTGGACTTAAACTAAACAACACTTCAGGTGCGGTAGTATATGCAGTTCCTTTGTTTACAATAGTGATTTGGTTAATTGACCCGCCAATAATAACTTCAGGATCTAAAATATATCCGTTACCACCATAGTTTAGTAAAGTACTATTAATTTTTCCTTGACTAACAGTAACAGAAGCTAATGCTGGTTCAATGGTAGATGAATAATCGTAAGGATTCATATCATAGTAATCTCTATCATACGTTCCTTGAACAATATTAGAATCTAAATTCAAATCATCATCAATCGTTCCATAAAGCAAGCCAGTTTTACTTAATTTTAATCCTGGTGGCAGTTGACCTGATCCTTCTTCAATATAAAATTTTAAACTTTGTCCTTGAGGAATTGATGGTGAAGTTGCATTAAACTGATAACTTATAGTACTTTTGTTTAATATATAATTTTCGTTAGCATTTACTAAATTTAAAGTTCCTTCTGGATCTAATAGAACGGGCGCAGTAGAACTTACAATTACTAATTTAAAAGTTCTATCTTGAATTAATTTTGAGTTATTTGGGCCAGTAAAATTAGAGGCTCTTAGAACAAAATCATATTCTTTATCTATGCCTAAATCTAAAGGAATACCAGAAATAAACCAAGTTAGTTCGTCATCAACAGTTCGATTAGTCAATTTTAAACCAGGTGGCAGAGTCTTAGAAATTAATTCAACTGAAACAGCGTTGTCTACACTTAGAGACAATTCTATTGACACACCTGCATTTAAGGATGAAATTAATCCTGATTGAGTATTCCAATTTGGTCTTAACATATATTACGCCACGTTAGCGGTTCTCCACCAAAATCCGTCCAAGAAAATAAATGTACTTGAACCATTGGGATCAGAAGCCGCAATATTCACTGTTCTTGATGCGCCGTTTATTTTACCTCTTAATACAAGATGTCTAGGTCTTGTATCTAACGCATTTCCATAATTACCCCTGTCAAGCATTATAATTGTCTTATACTGTCCTTGGGTTCCGTCGTTCATAAAACCATAGGCTAAGGCAGCATTATCATCTACCCAATTTAGTGTCCTAACAAATGTTACAGGCGTTGTTACCGGAATTTCAACTTCTAATGAATTTGCGGCAATTTCTACAATATTTGATCCAGTAACAAATAATCTACTGTTAGTGGTTAATTTAAAGTCTCCACCAGTAATTACTATAGAACCACCACTACTTCCAGGCACAAGATTGATATTATTACCAGTTACAGTTTGTTGTATTTCATTATTAGTAATATTAATATTACCAGCTTTAGCAACGTTGGCAGTTAGTGTTCCAGAAACAGGTAAATTTCCACTAACAGAAACACCAGATATAGTTGTTTTTAGACTAATCTGTACACCATTCACTGTTGTAGATGTGTTAATGTTTGTACTTCCAGAAATAGTTACAGTTGTTCCTTTAACAACAGTTAAACTACCTCCTGAGTCACCTGCAATTGGGAAACTCTGTAAACTTGCTGTGTAAACTGAACTTGTTTGATCATCAACATATTTCTTAGATGTAGCATCGCTATTATCAAGTGGCACAGTTAACGGTAAATTAGTAATCCTCTTACCACTAACATCAACTGTTGATGCAGGATTTAAAATAATTTTTGTTGAAGAAGAAATGGTTTGATCACCAGTTCCTGTTAAATTAATAAATCCTGCTGAAACAATTCCAGTAGTAGTTATATCGTTGGTTGAAGAAATAACAGATGCTGTTTCTAATCTATTACTGATAGTAATAGCAGTGTCTGCGGTATTTTTTTCTATAGTGGTTACTTTTAAAGATGTTACCTCAATACCACCTGTAGAAGTTCTTTTAACCAATGAGTTAACAGTGCTGGTTGTTGATTCAGTAATGTTTAAAACCCCAGCACTATAACTTAACGAAGTTCCAGGCGTTACTGAAATCGCACCTCTTGCTCTATCATCAGTATAATATAAATTATTAACTTCACCAATGTCAGCAGTGGTTAGTGTTACGTTTTGTGTTCCGTTAAAGTTTTTACCGTTGATTGATCTTGTTGTTTGTAGAGCAGTGGCAGTACTAGCATTACCAGTAACATCACCAGTAACATTTCCGTTTAAGGTCGCTGTAATGGTGTTTGTGAATTCAAGACCAGACAAATTACTCTTAACAACAACTATTTTTCCTGCATCACCAACTGCATAACTAATAGGAGTATCTGTTAGATTTAAGAAAGTTGTAGCACCGCCACCTCCGCCACCTCCACCACTTGGCGTAGTCCATTCAAGTAAATTATTTGGATTAATACCATCAGGAGTCCTAACTGCTAAAACTTGACCTGGAGCGCCTATGGTTTTTGGAAAACTGTACCCACCAAGAGCAGGACCTTTACCAGCCGGTTGTGCATAAGCCCCGTAAAAGTTAATATAAGTATCAGATCGTTCCGTATATATAATTAAATCGTTTATGGATGGTTGTTCACCAGTGCCAGCACCGTTTAAAACTCTGTAAGGTCTAATGGTAGAATCTAAAATATCAATACCTTCGCCCAAAGTAACTCGTCCATCACCTCTAGCAATTATTACATCTAATAGATAAGGGTCGTTTGGTGAAAAACTTCTTTTCCTAACTCTAGTTACAAATGTACTAAATTCTGTCTCATTAGGTAATGTAAATGCTGGATCAGAAAATTGTTCGTAAGGTTTATAATTTAAGATTCCTAAATAACCTTGTAACTGATATTCTGGCTGTGTAGGCAAATTGAGAGGATCGTAATTTGGTAGGTCTTCGTCAATAGTATTAACTGATTCAAATGCAATACTAGTGCCTAATGGATAAGACTGACTGGAATTAATACTGGTAGATCTTAATCTTAAAGATTCAGACATACCAAAAGTTTGTTGTTCCATAGACAATATTGTAGAATTGCCTAAATCACTAATACTAGGAACAATAAAACCGCTTATTCCTCCTGGATGATAAAACGCATTAGCAATTAATGGAAATTTTGAAATACTATCTGGCGCAGTAACTGAGATAGTACCAATTCCTGTAATATCATTACTGTTTAAATTTAATCCACCTGTACTCAATGTACCTGTTAAAGAACCACTGAATGTTCCAACATGTGATCCAGTAATGGTGGCAGGACTGGTGGCAGTATTAACGACCACAGTATCTGGTACACCTAATCCTTTAATATTAACATTACCGTAGTGTATACCAGTAGTGTTTCCTGCTAGCGGGCCTATAAATCCATTTCCTGTTGCATTAAAGAGAGGTGCAGTTACTGATGTTGATGCATTGACTGTAGTTGCAGAAACTGATGCTAAAATTGAGTTGGCACGTACAGTTAATGTTCCATTTAATAATGTTGCACTAGGAAAATTTCCAGGACCAGAACTTCTACCTACAGTTAGATTATCTGTTAGAATAGAACCAACATGTGAAATGTTACCTGTTCCTGTAATATCATTGCTGTTTAAATCTAAATCAGCACCTAATTTTGGTAATTGATCATTGATTAAGTTAAAATCGCCAGATATGGTTAATTCATTACTTACGATTTGCGTAGATATAAGTCCATCACCTATGATTCTAAAACTTGAACTAGGTGTTTGCGCTTCAAAATAGGTGTTTGGATCATCACCGTAAATTTTAGTAAAAGCTGATGGGGAAGTAAATGTATTTGTTATTCTTACAACATTCCCCTCAACAGTTAATGCAATGCCCGGACCACCTGCAATGGTCCTAAAATTTAGAACTTCATTGACTTTTCCAGCATACACTTCACCAGTACCGCCCCCCAAATTAGCTCCGTAATTGGTTTCTCCACCAATTGTAGCCAGTAGTTGAAAGTTGTCGTTTACCTTTAAAAACGCTGATCTTAGATCGTCACCTGTGCCGTCATTGGGATTTGTGCCGATGTTTACGTACTGAATGCTCATATTTCGTTCCTATTTCTAGTATTTACCGTTTACCAAGTTCCGGCGCTCCAGGCTATACGTTTCCAAATATTTCCACCAGAAACATAAGCAGGATCAGTGCTGGTAAATGTTAGCGGAAAATTAGCATTGTAGGCCATACCACCAGTGCCAACATAGGTATAGTTAGCGTCTGAACTAACAGAAACCACTGTAGAGGTAGCACCGCCATCACCGTCTGATATTGTATCTCCAACTGTGATCTGCTCAGTATCAGAAGTTTTAGTCAATTGGAAACTGTTAGTATTTGCACTTGTAGCACCGTTATAGAGTGTGGCCACTGTAATCTGATGCCCAACCTGACCGTAGTCGGCTGTACAATAATAGATATAATTGTCATCAAATGCTAGATCGCCTTCCTGATCGCCTACAGCACCTGTACTGTGAGTAGGAGCAGTGACCACTCGTCCTCCAGTCCAGGCTGTGGTCTGTGTAGTATTGTCATCAAATCGTAATCCACCACTAGCAAGATCAAATGTGCCATACACATTAAAATCCCATTGGTGCATGGATGACTCGCCCATTCCGTCGTTTTGCTGATAGTTGACAGAGATCTGGCCAGCTGATACATAAACCCCGCCGCCGATAAGTCCATCCAAAGGTCCGCCAACCATTGGAGTTTCGTAATCAGACTGTAGTCTAAATCCTGCTGATGTTGCTGATATGATTTGTGAATTGCCAGGAACGGTTAGATCGCCATTGCTGCCAAACAGCCATTCTTTGCCGTCGCCTTGAGAATCTGTTAATAGACTGACATTGCCCTCTGCTTCAACATTGAAGTTGGTCATGCCTCTAAATTCGATGTTACCATCGGCACTATCCAATACAGAACTGTTAGGGAAAACTAAAGTACCGTCAGATTCAAATGCCCAAACTTTATTTGTTGCCGCTACTGCATCAGTCGTGACGACTTCAACACGACCTTGCGTGGCACTACTATTTGTCAAAGTGATATCTGCTATAGACTGTCCTGCGTAGCCTTCTGCTGTAGTCTTGAACAAGATGCTGACGGGTGTACCTATTGTGCCGTTGGTCAAGCCAGTCCATCCCATTCCTACCGATTCAACAGCACCACCTGATGGGAATGTTAGACGACCATCATTATCAAATGTCCAAATCTTTGTGCCATCTTCGCCAGCATCTGCGGTAATAACTACACGATCGTTGGTATCACTAACACGCACATTATTCTTCTCGCCACCTAAAAATAAGTCGGCGGTGCTAGAATCTATAGTACCACCTGCTCTAATGTGTACATGTCCTGGTTCACCGCCAGTAGGTTCAACAATGATATATTGTTGACTACCTGTCCTTCTTAAAGTTTCATCAGGAACAAGTTTGATAGTATCATAACCATTACCATCAGCACTATCTCTGTCACCACCGTAGAATGTACCTTTGTTTAGAACCTTGCTGTTAACATGTGTTCTTATACCGTCAAACATTAACAGTTCTAACTTGTTGTTATCACCTATAAACAACCCTATTTCGCCATAAGGGCGAACTTCACCAGTGTTGTTATCATTGCTACCGTTACCATCAACTTGGCCGGTTGGTATTCTATATATTTTTGTCATTTAAGTTGCCCCTGATTAATCCCAATATTCTGAACCGTAGAATACAGTGGCGCTCCACTGTACTTTTACAGTAGAGTTTTCGCCGTCTATACGCTGATATTTGAGTTGATTCTCGTCGTCCTGATACCATAGTACAACGTTTTCGCCGTCACTACCACCACTTAACACTTCAGTGTGAGCAACATTGTAATCTCCGCTATCTTTGGCAATGTGTATAGTTCCAATCATTGTTCCCGAATCGCTGATATATGCGTGATACTTGATAATAGCACCTCGAAAATTACTGCTACCTCTTGGAAGGTCTGCGGCGTCCCACCATGCTACTGGATCACCACCTACATCTCTCCTTATGTAGAAAGGAGCATCCTCTACTTGAATTGTTGGATTGTTGGCATTGACATAGTAGAACATCCAATTATTTCCGCCATCGCCATTAAGAGTGGCTGGTCTAAATGTCACGTTGTCAAAAGATATGTACCATGTAGCTGTAGTAGGAGTATTGTAGTAAGGACTGATAAAGGCATTTATTTCTGTGGTTTTCTTGACTCGAAGTTCATAAGCATTGACATTTGTGTATGTTGCCCCAGTAATTTCTTGTCTATCTCTTGATGTTACCGCCACGCTCTTGTAACCATATACTTCTTCAATCCTACGATTGCCTGTACTTTCAAGTTTAACACGACCAATACCTTCGGCAGATTTAAGAATAGTACCATCTGCGAATCTAACACCTTCTTCTAGTTTAGTGAGATTAATCTCTCTACGGGTATAGGCAAAGCCGCCACCTTGAGAACCTTGTGTCCAACTATCAAACTTTACAGCATAATACTTGCCGTTGTTTGGCAAATACATCACGCACTCTGTGCCTACAATTTTGTTACCTAACCCACCAAATCCAAATGCCGCATATAAAGGCAAGTAGTTCCTTGATTCAACATCTGACAAATCAGTCCATCCATCAATGTTCCACTGTGTACCGCCTGGACTGACGTCACTGTCCCACGAACCTTCTCTGTATGGATTGTAGATACCATTGTTGCCATCACGAGTAATACCAACACCTGCTCCTTCCCCGTCATCTTCGATTAAGATGTCAACTTCGTCGCCGTTGTCACTGTGAATAAAAGTTACAGTAGGACCTGCCCAAGGTGTTCCAACTACATTAAGGTGTGTTACAGCATTAGTGAATGTCTGTTGGGGTGTTCCACCGCCTAACAGATTGCCTGCTTCTGTGGTACTGCCACCGTCCGCTCCGCTGTTACCTGTTGTTTCAACATAGGTGGCCGCATTGTCTCTAACAAACAGAGCAAACATGCTGTCCTCATAGGCAAAACTATAAGTAGCACCTTCGCCAAACGCTGTGCCATCTGAGACTGTGTTACCATTGTTGTAGGCAATTTGATTAACAAGGTTAGTGTTAATGTAGTTTGCGTTGTCATATTGATCGGCACCACCGTCACTGATATTGTTATTTGGCCATAGTTGTGGAAGTGTGCCTTCAACTGTAATATTCATTGGACCAGTAACTGTAATAGTCATGTCGTTATCAGGCGATACTCCGCTGATAAGACTTGTACCTAATAAAGTTAATACATCTCCTGTGACATAGTTGCTGCCAAAACCAAATACACTTGGTGATATACTACCATCATTGTTTAAGGATAATGAAGCAATTCTAAGTCCGCTACCTACTTCGTAGTTTGTGCCGGACACGCCTAAAAACTGAAGATCAGGACCAGCCATTACTCCGTCTGCTATAACTCCGACTATTTCTCCTGCGGTGGCTGTTGTTACTGTGACTATAACATCGTTGGTGGGACTGGTTCCGCCTACTTGATCTCCTGTTATCAAAATCTTGTGTCCTGGGAGATAGTTGGTTCCTCCCAGTAATACTGAAAATGTTATAGCAGACGCACCGTCAGACCCAATGGCAAATGTAGCACCACTACCTTCTCTAGTAGTAGTTGCTCCAGTTAGTTCGCCTGCATCAACTGTACCAACATTATTGTTAAGGAATTCAAAGTTAGCATACAAACCTCCTGCGGCTGAGGCTAAAATTTGATAGTTGTTGGCAAACTGAGTTTTCATACCGTCTACGGTATTGAATGAATCTTCTACACCTTCAACTAATACAACATTGTCAATGGCTGCTCGAGCAAAAGTCTGTAATGTTGCTTCAGACTTAGGACCGTTTTCGTTACCGTAAACAATAAACATAGCGAGGACATCACTGTCTGCCAGTCCGCTTACACGGAAGTCATCGTTATTGCCGGTCGGATCAATGGTCACAGTTACCGTGGTTGGCTTGTGTATAACGATCTTGTTGACATTAAATTCATCGCTGTTATTGTTGCTGTGTACCACGCCATAGCTAACTTGTAGTCCTTTGTAGAGTGTTGGAGGCACAGCAGGAACAGTGATAGAACCTAATCCACCACCTCCACCTCTTATGTCACTTGTAGCATCGCTGTCTTCTGGATCTTCTTGCTCATTTACTTCACCAGGATTGATAACTTTTGTAGCAATAAATTTACCATTTACGTTTGAGAGTTTGATATCGTCTAAGTAGATACTGCCACCAGCAGTATAAACGTGACGCCATTGTTTATCAGGAGCACCTAAATCTCTGGTGTTATCAGTGTCAGGTACAATGTTAGCAGACACAGCTGAAAAATTTGTTACTTGATCATCAAAATATGGCAGAGCTCTCCAAAGGGCTACCCCATCACCTATTTTTAATTTTTTATTTGTTAAATCATAGCCAGGTTCACCTTCAGCTAGTATAGGATTGTTGTCATACCAATTTTGATATGTATCCCTACGTAATTTAATTTGAGTTGCCATTTTACCCGTTCCTTATTTTTAAAAACTTGTAGATGCGTCACCGCCGTCTATATTTACTGTAAAATTCAGTTTATTATTATCGTCATCATAATCAACTGAAACCCCACTGTGATCACCATTTGTGACCATTGCGGCAGCATAATCTTGTGCTATTTCAGTTAATTGTCCTTCAGTTCCACCTGTTAAAGTATACAATTCGTTAAAATTGTCATTTATTTTATTAAATGCTACACGCAATGGATCTCCATTGCCAGCGTTAGCACTACTTCCAATGTTGATAGTTTTTTTAGCCATTATAGTCTTCCTACGACAACTTCAATAACGCCTTCGACACCGTCAAAGTTTTCTAAGGCTTTACCAATAATTGTACCAATTTTAGGATCGTTAGTTGGTCGAGCATAACCTCCTCCTGCACTAACCATCATATCACCTTTACGAATCTTGCCGCGAACTTTACATGGCACACGACCTTGTAAAGCAACTGCTACAACAAATTCTCCTGGATGTCCATTACCCATCAAGTAAGCAGGATCAGTTGATACTACTCCAGCTACTCTGCGTGTTTCATCTTCTGCTAAGGTTACTTCAAATTCACCACCAAATTCTAAAACTGTGCCAGGTTCATATTGTTTATCTGCAACATAATTTTCAGCTAAGTCTTTATAGTTTGCAAAATTAGCAGTTCCATTAAACAATGTTGCATTAATTGTGCCATTACCACTGATAATTGCTAGTCCACCAACTCCGCCTGGAGCCGAACTAGCTGTTGGTGTATATGTTGTTCCGTTTAAATAAAGACCATCAGCCGCAGTTGCCCTTCCAACAAAACCAACACCACTAGTAACTCCAGTACTTGCAGTAAATGTTTGAGCATTAATACTTCCATTACTGGTTCTTCTAACAATAGTATTGTTTACAGTAGTAGTTTCAGCTAAGACTGAAACAGTTCCAGCCGCAGAACCGTTAAATGTTATATCAACATTTCCAGAACCTCTAATAGCAATATCACCGCTACCTAAACCAGTACCTGTTAGACCGTATTCTAATGCCCCGCCAGTTTTGGCGTATGTTGCAGTACCATTAAATGTTGCTCCAGTATTAATTTGTGATGGCGCAGATGTAGAACCAAATGTTCCGTCACCATAATGATTAACGCCATAGAAACTATTTGCCCAAACTCTTCTAAATCTTAAAGTAGCACTTTCCCCAATATCAAGTCTGTCATTTTCTGATGGAACAATAATACTATATTGAGCGTTAGTTAGTAATTGTGGTGTAAGAGTTATTTTACCTCTCATTGTACCACCATTCTTTAACAATGCACCATAAGAAACACTGCCATCTTGTCTTGCTGCAAGACCAGAAGATGTACCATTAGGTAATAAACCTCCTAATGTATCATCATTAATTAATGCCACAACAGATTCTTTTGATAAACCTACGATGTCTTTTAAATTTTGAGCACTAAGTTCTGTTACAGTTCCAGAACTTGTATCATTTTCTGTACCAACTCCTAAGAATCTTCCTAAAACTTTAAAGTTACTAATATGTTGTAATCTATCAAGTCTAACCCCAGTAACTTTATTTGTAGCTTGTTTTAATGATATAAATCCGCTATTGGTATTGAACTCGTCAACTAGGAAAGCAGAAACACCATAATCACTTGCAGTGGTGTTAGAAGCAGAAGTTTGTACGTTGGCTCTATTTAATGCTAGTTTAGACTGTAGAATACCAGCACCTGCTTTAACATTGTCGTTTCCTACAGGGGCATCTGCTCCAGTCTTAAGTGCGATAGTAACTGAATTTCCAGTTCTAGTTATAGTGACATTACTTGCAATACTTACACTGGCATTCACCATAGAGCCGCCAGATCCTAACGGAACATCACCAGTGAATACTAGTAAATCACCACTTCCTGGAACACCTGTTATAGTAACATCAGATATCTTATTGATAAAGTTTTTACTATCAAAATAATTTAATGTTACTAAATCAGTTGTTTGAATTGGATCTGCACTACCAGTAACTCTATTTCCGTTAAGATTAATGTCCTTCTGTATAGCAACAATAACAGCACTTGCAGTTGCACCACTGCCACCTTGAAGTTGTACGCTGAAGGAAGCAGGAGTTACAGGATTTCCACCGGTTGCAGTGATTGACGGTGCCCCTGTGTATCCAACGCCACCATTAATGATAACAATTTGACTTATTTTTTGTGTACTTCCAGAGCCTTCCATTACAGCATAACCAGTTGCTCTAATGCCACCTACTGTTTGAGGTACACTGAATGTAATTGTTGGAGTAGACGAGTACCCAGTTCCTTGAGATAATAGATTTACACTGGCTACACTACCGCCAATGATAACTGATGGAGAACTGGTATAGCCATAGCCAGGAGTATCAATAATTATTGATGCAACACCCCTTGGATTAGTTCCTGCCTCTAATACAGCTCTACCAGTTGCTCCTGTGCCGCTAGTAGAATAAAATACTACGGCAGGAGGAACAGTATAGTTTGCACCGTTGGCAGTTATAGTTACAGAGCTTACACTATAACGTGTTGTAGTATCATTTAATGTAAAACCTGACCAACCTGTTCTAATACCGCCAGTTGATATAGATTGATCTACATATACTTTATTAGCGGCATCCAATGACAATGTTGGTGTTTTTAAATTGGTAATTTTATTTGAATTTAGATCAATTCCACCTCTGTTGGTAAACACACCACCAACATTAGTGTTATCGTCAATCATTGTAAAAGCTCTAACTCCAGTTCTTACACCAGTGGTAGTTATAGAATAACTACCATCAAAATCAATTGTGCCTCCAGCAAATACGTTGTCAACGTATTTTCTATTGACCAAACCAGTGCCATCAGTGCTAGTACTATTAATAGCATTTTCTATGCTATTAAATCCAATATCCATGTCTCCTTTCATTACACTAGTACCATCTAAGGTCATCAAACCTCTGTTTGGTGTTAATGTATTGTCAACAGTGAATCTACCAGCAATAATATTGTTGATGTAAGTTTTAATGGCTTTCTGTGTTGGGACAATGTTATCGCTGTTGTCGTCCATTTTCTGATCACCAGAGAAAGCACGTACAGTTTCACCAGTTAAGAATGTTAATGAACTAACAGCACTCAAACCAATCTTAGCGGCAATAGTAACACTACCATCACCTTGATTAACGTTGAAGTAACTTCCAACTCTAAAGTTACCGTCTTGATCTGTAGATACGTGGAATACACGACCTGTGCCAATTTCTTGAACGATTGCGCTTGAACTTGGTGTATTATTTGGAGGACCATAAACGTTATTAGGATAATTAGAATCGTCATAACCACCAGCACCAACTTGTAGGAAGTCATGTCCTGTTGCACGTACAGTTGAGAATGTAGTGGTAATACCAATTACATCTCCTGCAAGATGTCTTGAATCTAAATCAGTGTTTAAGTCAAATAGATAATTAGCACCAGGACCTGAAACAGTTATTGCAGTTCCAGCAGGAATTCCTGCAGTCAATAATGCACTAATTTTTATCCTATAACCAATTGTATTCTGTGACTCATCAAATATCTGTGTAACAGTTCTAATAATAGTGTCTTCAGTAACACCGTTTACACCTTTAGTTGGAATTCCTGGACCAGTTATTATTCCTCCATACTGTAAGCTGGTTGCTGTTGGAGGGAATAATAATGATTGCAATGTGTCTTTAATTTGTGGTTCTTGTATTATATGTGTGCCAGTAGTTCCAAGAGAAATAATTGAAGTTATTTGGGACATCAATTGACCAATACGTACTCCTGCACCTGTTTCAGAAATTAAAGCATTATCAATATTCTGCGCAACATATGATGCTCCTTCAGGGTCTTGATAACTTCTAGGTATTCCTAATTCTCTAGCAGGTAATGCAGTCAATCCATCTTCTAATACTTCTGCAATTATTTCAAACAACACTTCCATTCTGTTGTCATCAACACCAGCTACGCCAGCTGTTCCACTTGTGTTTTGTAGTAACGGATTTCCTAATTGTCTTGTTACGGGATTTTCTAATACAATTAATTTAGCAATTGATTTAGCATGTCTAATTGCAGAAACAGTTTGTAATTTTTGTGTTTCTAAAACTACGTCTGAACTAGCACTGCCGTCATAGTAAGCTTCAACTGCAATTCTAGTTTTAACATTACCGCCATATTCTAAATCATATGCAACTGCATCTATAATATAACCAACGTCTCTTCGACACTTGGCTTGATTATAGGTAAATCCACTACTGTAAGTAGTATTCAAATAAGAAATAACACCGTTCTTAATAGTATTAAGATTGTTTAATATTGTTATCCTGCTGTTGTTAGCAGTAGTATAATTTGCACCATTAGTATATGATGGTGATATGGAAGTTGGAGAGGAGCCAACACCAAACTCTGCAATAGTATTAACAACTGTTAATAAATTAGAAACAGTTGTTCTAGAAGCAGCCGATCCAGAAGCTAAATTAGTATTTTGATTTGCTGTATTTCCAGAAGTTTTTACAACAGCTTGTGCTTGTAGAACTTGATTTACTACATCTTTCAAATGATTGAAAGCAATTATAGTTACATCTACTTGGCCCTGAATTAAGGTTACAGCACCATTCCAATATGCACTGCCTGCTCCTATACTTGCAGTATTTCCTCCGTATAGGGTATCAAAAGAAACGGCATCAAGTATATATTCAACATCTCTAATACATAGTTGTGGATCATATGAATATCCGCTGAACGCTGAGATAATATAATCAGATACACCAGATATAATAGTTGTTTTATTATTATTGATACTAGTAACCGCAGTAATTAATGTTGATTCAACTAAGGAAATTGAAGGATTCACTACTGCTGGAAGTGTATTTAGATTACCAGCAGTGATTACGCCTTTAATTATTTCTATGTTTCCACTAGCAGTTGATGCTTCATTTGATGAACCAAAACTACCAGTTCTATTCTGTGTTGAATTGTTGCCACTTGATCTTGCAACAATGGTTCCTTGAATTACCTGTCCAACAACAACTTGCAGTCTAGAGTACGCATTCAATGTGGCTACTGCTTGCCCAGCACCTAATTGACTAGTTGTTCCTACAAAGTATGCCTCAGCGGCTCTAACACTTGCGCTGTTTCCTCCGTAAAGTATGTCATAACATAATGCATCAACAATGTACCCAACGTCACGACTACACTTAGTTTGGTTGTAGTTTGCTGGAGGATTGTTGACATTAACGAATGCTATAATTTCAGATTGAATAAACGCTCTGTTTTGTTGTAATTGATCTTTGGCGTTAATTTTTTCTTGTGTAGCTCCAATTGGGGTAGGATAAGTTAGAGCTGGTGCAGTACCGCCGTTTAATAAACTAACAACAGTGTCAAAACTATCAGTTACCCTGGACAATGCGATAGGATCAGAGTTAACTAAAGTTTGAGTTAAAGTTTTAGCTTTTAAAATACCTTGTGTAGTTTGAATCTTTTGTTCAGTTTGTAGATAATTTGAGTTAGCTCTTTGATATGCTAAACCAGCAGTTACAGAATTAAAATTTGTTCCAAAAGCTGTATCATATCTGGCAGCATCTATAATATAACCAATATCTCTTTCACATTTGGTTTGAATTGCAGGAGTGTAAGTGTACCCAACAAAATTATAATTTACAAATGCAATAAATTCTTCTTGTAAAAATTCTTGATTTGCTCTTAGTAAATTCACAGAATTTAAGACACCAGTGTCCACTACTGCCGGATTAGCAAATACTAACTCAGCATTATTTTGACCACTATTAATAATTCCAGTTACTAACCCAAACTTGTTGGTAATATCAGTAATGACAGCTGAATTTGTTATCAATGCTAGTGCCAAATCTCTTGCTTTATTAATACCTGCGATTGTTGGTATTTTTTGATTGGCAATAACGTTAGAAGAATAACTTCTTAGATAAGCTAATCCAGCTGTTATAGATCTATAATTTGTACCAAATATTACGTCATCTAAAACATAGTTAATGATTATTTCTACGTCTCTCTTACATTTTTCTTCGTCGTAGTTAAATCCAGGAAATTGATTATTCAAATAAGCAATTACATCTTCTTGTATGAACTGCTTATTGTTAATTAATTGTTGTACTCCGTTTAAATTTGAGCCATTATATGGTAGAGGTAGTTGTGTTCCCACAGCACCAATGTATTGGTTTACAACATATTGTGCTACCTGTGTTGCATAATTAATTGCATCAACAGTGATCCCTTTTTGTTGAGCCAATACTAGTGCGGCACTTGGATTACCTTGTTGATAGTAGCTGGCACCTGCTCCACGACTTCTAACATTGCCTCCATAGGTTAAATCGTAAACTACTGCATCAATGATGTATCCAACATCTCTGTAACAAATATCTTGATTATATTCAAAATTTGGATATATTGTTGACAGATAATCGATAGTTTCTTGTTGTATGAATGTCTTATTGGCTGTTAACTTTTCTACAGCGTTGGCATTAAATCCAACTAAAGGTGAAGCAGATTCAGTTAATAAGTAAGTTTCAACAGTTGTGCCACCATCTGAAGTTTTTCCTAAAATACGATAGATACTTGGATCATAGTTACTAGCAGAGAATCTCAAAGCAGAGCTATTAATAATAGGTGGGTTATTTGTAATTTGACTTACAGATACAGACCTTAACTGATATAGATTAAATGGATAAGCTCGAGGTTTATTATATGCATCATTAAAAGTTTTAAGAGCAATATTTAAAGCAGGATCAATACTAATGTTCCAATAACTATTTCTAAATGTAAAAATAGTATTACCAGGGATAGAAGCAGTTAAATTCTTATCCAATGTTAAATCCCAGTATCCGTCAACTCTTGTAAATTGAGCAGAAGCTACTTGGTTTATCATTTGATATGTTAGGGCTCTATCCAATGCTATTGCCCATCGTTGAGTCCCAGAGTCATATGTTGGAGTTCCTACTACTGTGTATCTAGCATAGTCTTGTTCTTCTAAATTGGTATCTAATAGTTGGAAAGTCCATCCGGCTTTTGGTGCCCAAGGACTTAATGAACTTGTGATAATTGAATTATCAATTGGAGAAGTAACGTTGGCAATGTAAAGTGTTGTTGCGCCTGGAGCATTATCTGATTCTCCTAATCTTGGACTAGCTTGGAATTTAATTTCCCTAGCAGTTATTCCTGTGACAGTGAAAACACTGTCATTGTCTTCATCAACCACAGGGTTGGTAGCGGACAATACAAACTGCATGTTTAATACTGCTGGACGTTCTAATTTATAAACTTTTAAAATATTTTGTCCAATAGCGTTGTCACTTATGGTGTCAAAACGAACAACACCTGTGATATTTCTTTCACTTGGATTTCCCTTAACAGTATAAACTGTACTTGGCGCATCTTCAACAAAATTAGATATTGCTCTAGCAGGTAAATCACCAAAGTTGTATACTCCTAAATCATTGGCGTATAACAAACTATTTGTACCATTAAGAGTAAATGTTTTCTTATCTACTACAGTAATAGTATAAGTTCTTCCATCAATGTCCGTTGAAATATTAGGAGTACCAGGAACTGCTGGTATTAGTTCAACACCTCTAATAGATGTCATTTGAACTGAATCACCTGTCCTAAAAGGATGACTATAAACTGTAGTAACTACCAATGGTCCTGCCACTAGTGTACCACCAGGAAGTCTAGCACGAGCAACATTCTTTAAAACAATTTCGTGTTTGTCTAATTTAAATGTTGAGTTTCTTAGCGGCACAGTATCAGTACCACCAACAATAATATTAACGGCACCAACGTTGCCGTCAGCCAATGGGCTATCAATATATGGAACTATATAATTAACAGGAGTTGTTCGTATCTTACCAATTTGAATAGCTTCATTTGGGTCGTTACCTTCTGATACAAGGCCCAGTAGACCATAACAGCTTGATCCACCTACAGAACGAATCTGTCCACCTGCTCTAGCCAAATAACCAGTTCTACAGTAGTATGTAAATTGAGAAACGGCTTCACAAACTCCGTTATTTTCTGCAATAATACCGTAACCTAAATCATTAACCATTGTAAAGTCGTTGGACAACATGGAACGATTACCAGCTGTTTCAATTACTACCTGTGTTCCACTAGGTAAGAAACCTGCAGGTAAGAATGTGTCATCTTGCTCAATAGGTGTTGTTGAGCTTAAAGTTAATGTTGCAGTACCATTTGAATCTGGAGTAGTACTGTCTATAATAATATATTTCTTTTTAGCAATGAAAAAGGTATTTGGTATTTCTGGCCTTCTCTCTAAGCCAGTTACAGTAACTTTTGTTCCTTGAGCACCTTGTGTTCCTGTAAATGGGTCAGTATATCTATTGTCTAATACATAGCAAACTTGATTACCAGCCATACCGTCAATAAGTTGACCACCTCCGCCTTCACCAGCAAAAGTTGCACAAACCTGACCATAAGGAGAACGTGTTAAAATTTGCCCGTTTGGATCAAAGGCCATCGTAAAGCCTTTAGATCCTAAAAATGTCATATTACGTAATTGGAAAGCATCATTGACTAATAATGAATCACAATGTTCGTTATCCAATAAGAATTCTAATACAGTGCCATCAGGAATTGATTGAGCGAGAGGTTTTGGATCGCCATTCTCATCAACAATGTCCATTGTATAGGTTCCTGGAGCAATGTTTGCATCAGGATCAGGTTGTTTATAGATAATATTTCTTACACTACCAATTCTATAAACATTTGGTTCACCACCAGTGGAACCATAAACTAATCGCATGCCCGATTTAGGCATGTAAGCTGAATTTCTAATTTCTAAAGTTGTGCTACCAGTTACGTTTGTTACACCTACGGATAAGGCAAGTTGATGGTAGTAATGTGTGTTATACCAAAAGTCAGCACCTAATGTTCGGTCACCTCGAACAAATTTTAACTCTTCATTTACATCAAGAACTGGTCCTTCTTTAGGCTTAACTAATGTTCTTCTAAATTCATCACCTTTAATTGCAACGTTTGGTGGAACAATGATAGGGAAATATTCAAAATAAACACCAGACTCCACCATAATAGTAATTTCTGGTTTTGGTATAAAGAATCCTCTAAATCCAAAATCTACTTTAGATAAAACGCTGTAAGGACCGTCTTTCTTATTTGCCAAAGCAACACTAATTGTTCCACCAGGTGGAACTTCTGGATTGATCCAATTTACTAATGATTTTAAATTTAATTCAAATAAATTGTTGCTAATTTTATTGACTCTAAAAATTCCATTTAAATTTCTAGTGTCTGAATTGTTAGTACCTAAAATGGCACCACTAACCTGTACATAATCTCCATCAACGAATCCGTGATTTTGTAAACTCACACGAACTCTAGTTCTTGGACTTGACGAAGCGTTAGTAAATGGTGGGACCCAACGTGTAATTGCTGAGGGTAATAATTGATATGGGGTGTTCTGTAATTGAACACGATCCATTATCTTTTTAGCATATCTACATGCTTGACGTAAAGTTGCAAATGCTTTACTCCAACTACGACCAATTTCTTCTTCTGGATAACCATAATCAGGATTTGGACGATCATTGTCAAAATCCCACATGTCGTCATTACCTTTTGTGCTAACATATAGGTTGCTTGGACTACTATAGGATTTAGCATCAACATATCCTTTAGTGGCTGCTCGATAATCTTCTTCTACAAAAGCATCGCCTAAAGGTGAAAGTGTTATTTCCTCATAGTCTCCTGGATGGTCATTTAGTATCAACGGCCCAGTCATTACCCCTGCACCACGATTTACTAATCCTGTTCCTGGATCTATTGTTTCAGTTCCTTGCAAAGAAATTTTAGTATCAACATAGTCTTTACGTGTAGCATGACCTGGCAACACAGCTTGAACATTGAGATCAACAGTTTTACTACTGGTGCCGTCTGCACCTCTAATAGTAATAACCTTATCTCCAATATTAGCATTTCCGTTGTCTGGAGTAGGTTGAATCCTAAAGTTTTGGCGCATAGTGCTACCATTAGGATTTTGTACTGTAGATAATAAATCAATATTGTCTCTATTTAGGAAATTTTGATAAACCCATTTTCTAGTTACTGCATCTTGATCAGCCGCAGGATCTCCTAAGTTGTTCAATTTAAAATTGGCAGCATTCAGTGAATTTGAAAGAGTTGGGTTTGGATCTAAACTGATTTGTATACCAGCTAGACTTAGAACAATTTTAGAAGGATCTGAAGTAGAATCAATAGATAGACCATTATCTACTACAAGATCTTTGCTGACTACGTTGTTTCCTAGACTATCTAAACCTAAAACAGTATTAGGTCTTAATGGTTTTACGACGTCAACTAAGTTATTAAATGTTAATCCAGACTCTAAACCTTGACTGGCATACAACTCTTGGAAGTTAGCATTTACTTTTGAGAACGCATCACGGATACTATCGCCTGTTCCGTCGTTACCTGTTAAACCAATATTGATATCTTTTCTTGCCATTATGAACTCCAAAAAGGGGCCAATTGCCCGGTGTCTACGATTATTTACCTTAAAATTTTATAAACTTAATGTAAATACCGATATGTTCATAATGTCCACCAAAGAGAAACAAGAGTATACTCGAAAGAGTAAATTGGGTAAGATACACTATTACTCAAGACTTAATACTATATTGATTTTTAGGTGTGACTGCTGTGATCAGGAATTTAAAAGATATAAGAAGAACGTTGATCCAAAAAGAGTCAGCAACAATTATTTTCATGTTTGCTCAAATTGTGACTCTAAAAGATTTGCCCAGAAAAAGGGCGTAGAAAAAAGACTGATTTGGGATATGCCAGCAAGCAGTACCTTGCCAGTGGGGAAATATTAAAAGCTAACACTTTCCCCACAGCCGCAGGTATTTTTGACTTGTGGATTAATTATTTTCAATGTTGAGCTAAAAGTACTTGTTTCTAAATCTATTGTTGAATCTTGAACGTATAGATAGGTCATTTTATCTATTAAAACTTTAGCCCCGTACTGTTCCATTACAATATCGTTGTCTTGATCGGAATCAGCAACAGCCCATTCATATTTGAACCCGTTACATCCGCTTTCTTTTACCTTCAGCCTAAAACCAATATCACTTTTAGATTTGATATATTTTGCGGCTGCTTCAGTGATTTCAATCATAAATTCCTAACTCCAATTTAGCTTCATCTGACATCATATCTTTGGTCCATGGTGGGTCCCAAACGATGTTTAGTTTAACTTCTTTGACTTCTGGTATTTCTTTTATTGCTTCTTCAACCTCATTTGGTAATGTTTCCGCCGCTGGGCAGAAAGCACTAGTCAAAGTCATGTTAACTGTGACCAAATCATTAACTACGCATATATCGTAAACTAATCCTAAGTCGTAAATATTTACATGAATTTCAGGATCATAAACTGTGCGTATTGCTTCAATTATCTGCTCTTTTGTTGGCGATTTCATAAATTTTCGTAATTAAATTTCCAACTCCATTTTGTCGTCCTGGAGTTAGCAGTCCAGCTATTCCAAGACTGTTTAAAATTTTTGGATCAGTTTCAAGTATTTCCTCTTTAGTTTTTCCATTAAAAATTTCTAAAATAATTGAAACTAGACCTCTAACTATCTTAGCTTCACTATAGGCTTTAAATTCTAATTTTTTGTCTCCAAAGTCCCTGATCCATAGTTTACTTTGACATCCTAATACCAAATATTGTGGAATTTGATATATTTCTCCTAACTCTGGTAATTTATCTCCGTAGTCAATTATATACTCGTACTTGATCATGTCGTCATCAAATAA
>Ga0222712_10000384_pt1 | contig 60268 bp, 55 predicted proteins | sample C33_657DmetaG_FD_165043 | JGI IMG/M metagenome (GOLD analysis project Ga0222712, IMG submission 165043) | Estuarine water microbial communities from San Francisco Bay, California, United States - C33_657D | ecosystem: Environmental > Aquatic > Marine > Unclassified | place: USA: California... | reverse complement strand
AAGTTGATACGATATCGGCATTTTAGCAACAAATTGAGCGATGTTTTGTGGTGTATCGATACCAATGCCAACAAAATTTATTTCAGGCAACTCTTTCGCCATACTATCAAGATGCGGCATCTCTTGAACGCAGGGCGCACACCAGGTTGCCCAAAAATTCACCACAAGAGGTCGGCCTTTTAAAGTGCTGAGCGAAAACTCTTGACCATCAAGACCAGGCAAACGCGCGCCGTAAAGCGCCAAAGGGTTGGCGCTCACACGTGCAAGCTCGGTCGAGGGCCCCACCGCGCGGTTCGCGGCCGGTGCTGAACGTGACGAGGCACGCCATGCTGCCCAGCCTGATACTGCCATCGCAGCCAAGCCGCCCACACCCAGCAGAACAGTTCGTCGTTTCATAGCTTGCATCATACCGTCTCACTCTACAATGAGGCGGGGAGAATTTTCATGCATTTGCACATTTTAGGAATCTGCGGCACGTTTATGGGCGGGCTCGCACTGATCGCGCGCTCAGCGGGCCACCGCGTGACAGGCTGCGATGCAGGTGTATACCCACCCATGAGTACGCAATTGCAAGAGCAAGGCATCGAACTCATCGAGGGCTTTGAGCCAAGCCAGCTGACTCTGAAGCCCGATCTCTTTATTGTTGGCAACGCTCTGTCACGGGGCAACCCCTTGATCGAGGCGATTCTTGAAGCGGGCTTGCCGTACATCTCGGGGCCGCAGTGGCTCGGCCAAGAGATCTTACAAGGGCAGCACGTGTTAGCCGTCGCGGGTACGCACGGCAAAACCACTACCAGCTCAATGCTGGCCTGGATTCTGCAACAGGCGGGGCTCGAACCAAACTTCTTAATCGGTGGCGTGGCGCCTGGACTCGAGGTGTCAGCACGTTATCAACCGCAGAGTTCGCTCTTTGTGATCGAAGCAGACGAATATGACACGGCTTTTTTTGATAAGCGTTCAAAATTTGTGCACTACCGGCCGCGCACCGCAATTTTGAATAATCTTGAGTACGATCACGCAGATATTTTTCCTGACTTAGCGGCAATCGAAACTCAGTTTCATCATCTGCTACGCACCGTGCCCCGCAGTGGCCTAGTGATTGCGCCAGCGCAAGACAAGGCCTTAGCGCGCGTGCTCGCACGCGGTTGCTACAGCAACCTGATTCACACAGGCCAGGCGACGGGTTGGCACACCCAAAGCCTTGATCCCTTGTCGTTCAACGTATTGAATGGCACGCAGCTGCTCGGGCGAGTGCAGTGGTCTCTGACCGGCGCGCACAATCAACATAATGCCTTGGTCGCCCTACTCGCCGCCGAACACGTTGGCGTATCACCCGCCCAAAGCATCGCTGCGCTCAATCAGTTCGCCGGCGTCAAGCGCCGCATGGAAACCCGCGGCACGATCAACGGCGTAACCGTCTACGATGACTTCGCCCACCACCCCACCGCCATTCAAACAACACTTGAGGGCTTGCGCGCCAAGGTAGGGGCTGAGCGAATTTTGGCGGTACTTGAGCCACGTTCAAACACCATGAAACTTGGCACGATGGCCGCGCGCCTGCCCGCAGCGCTTGCCAGCGCCGACTTGGTGTTTTGCTTTGGGCAGAACGAAGGCAAACAAGCGCTCGGCTGGGATCCCACTGTGGTACTAGCCTCACTGGGTAGTCGCTTGCATGCGCACCATCGGCTTGATGATTTAGTGTTAGCGCTGACCTCACAAGCACGCCCTGGAGATCACATCGTTGTCATGAGCAATGGTGGGTTTGGCGGCATTCATACCAAACTCCTTAAGGCGCTTGCAACACCGCGGGCTTAACCAGCGCGCCCTTTTAGTTTTAACCGGAACACTGCATGTACGTTTTATTTGAAGAAGATGGCGCGTTTAAAACTGGCCACATCCTGTCAGAGGCAGATGCCGCCCTGCAGGTCGAATCGAGCTCAGGCAAGCGCAGCAAGATCAAGCGCAGCAACTGCCTGTACACCTTCGCAAACCCTGCACCCGAAGCCTTGCTGACCCAAGCCGAGGCGCTATCGCAAGACATCGATCTGCAGTTCTTGTGGGAGTGCGCGCCGCAAGAAGAGTTTGATGTCGAAGGATTAGGTGCCGACTATTTTGGTCACGCCCCCAGCGCGCTTGAAAAAACCACCTTGCTTCTGCGCTTGCACAGCGCGCCGGTGTATTTTCATCGCCGCGGTCGCGGCCGCTACAAACCAGCCCCACCCGAAATCCTTGCAGCCGCACTTGCGGCGCTTGAGAAAAAACAACGTCAAGCAGCCCTCACGCAAGAGTGGTCTGATCAAATGGTCGCCGGCGCCTTGCCCGCTGAGGTCAGTGAACTTGCTGTCAATCTGATTACTCGCCCAGACAAAAACTCACAAGCCTGGAAGGCGCTAGACGCCGCCTGCGCAACCACGCGTCAAACGCCCGAAAGACTGCTGCTCAGCCTGGGTGCCTGGCCTCACGCTTTGGCGCTGCACAAAGGGCGCTTTCTGGCGACGCATTTCCCGCGGGGCACGCACTTTAACGATGTTGCACTCACCGTAGTGGGGCAAGACTTACCGTTAGCCGAGGTTCAAGCCTATTCGGTCGACGATATCACCACGACTGAGATTGACGATGCGCTCTCGGTCAGCACCCTGCCCGATGGCAATATGCGAGTGGGGATTCACATCGCCGCCCCCGGCCTCGCAGTCACTCGTGACAGCGACTTAGACGCCTTGGCGCGCGCGCGGATGTCGACTGTCTACATGCCAGGCGAAAAAATACCCATGCAACCCGATGCGGTCATCGAGGCATTTTCGCTTGATGCAGGTCGTCCGGTACCAGCCTTATCCCTCTATGTCACAGCCAATCCACTCACTGGCGAAATTCTTGGTCATGAGAGTCGACTTGAGCGCGTGGTCGTACGCGAAAACTTGCGCCACAACCTACTTGACGAGGCCTTTACCGAAGAGGCACTTGCCGACACCACACAAGTGTTGCCGTACAACGATTGGATTCGACCGCTGTGGCAACTTGCCTTGGCACTCGCCAAACAGCGTGAACAAGTCCGAGGTAAACCCGAAAACAATAATCGCGTCGAATACAGTTTCTATGTCGATGGCGATCCAAATGATCCGAACACACCCGTGAGGATCTTGCCGCGCCGTCGCAATGCGCCTCTTGACCGTTTGGTGGCCGAGTACATGATCTTAGCCAACAGCACTTGGGGCGGCTTACTAGCCTCGTGCGGCTTACCCGGCATTTATCGCTCGCAACAAATGGGGCGTGTACGCATGAGCACACAGGCCTTGCCGCACGAGGCCATCGGCGTGCCGCAATACGCCTGGTGCACCTCACCGCTTCGACGTTACGTCGATCTGGTCAATCAGTGGCAGTTGATTGCCGCGATCGAGCACGGTGTATCTGCACCCTTGGTTGCACCTTTCAAACCTCGTGATGCAGACCTCTTTGCGATTATTGGCGGTTTTGAAGCGCAGTACGTCGCTTGGAATGACTTTCAAAACAACATGGAGCGCTTCTGGTGCCTGCGCTGGCTGCAACAGCAGCAGATCACCACCTGCACCGCGACCGTTTTAAAAGAAGATTTGATCCGGCTCAACAACGCCCCGTTGGTGGCACGTCTGGCTGGCCTGCCGCAGCTCGGCCGTGGCCAACAAATCGAACTGCACATCACAGGGGCCGACGAACTCGCGCTCGAACTCGAGGCGCGCTACGTCAGCCTACTGGATGCGGTCGTTGAGTCTGAGGATATTGCCGATGAGCGCGAGACGAACCAAGCGGCTACGACTGAACTTGAGGCTACCGAAGCACCCGTTGCAACGCTTGCCACACTCAAGCCACAAAGCTCTAATACCAGTGCAGCCGTTCATCCTCCTCTTGTCTGATACTTGCGTTGAACACTTTAACGACTTCGCGTGATGCAAGCTTGCCGGTTGAACCACTTGAACCGGATGTCACCTCGACACGTTTTTTGCGTTGGGCGATTTTGCTATCACTCCTTTGTCATGCGGCCCTGCTGGGCTGGCAACGGCAAGTCGTAGTACCGGTGCGCCCACCGGTCTCAGAGCTTGAGATCGTGATGATGAACGCGGGTACCGACAGCTCCCCTGTCAAAGCCCAAGTGCTGGCGCAGGTCAACGTTGACGGCGGAGGTCAAGCGACCAGCGGCGTAGCCTCAAACAACCTTCCCTACCTCGACCAAGCGCCCGAAGCGGTTGTCTTAGAGCGCCTCATCAAACAACGCCTGCAGCTAGAAGCCGAACAACAACAGCTACTCACTCAGCTGAAATCTCAACAGCTTGTCCAAGATAATCGACCTGCCGAACAGTTTTTGAAAGACTCTCAACAACCCGGGCAAGACGAACGTAATCAAGAACAAGTTCTACTGAATAGTTCTCTGACAGCCTTGTCAGAGCAAGTGCAACGCTACAACCAACGCCCGCGTAAAATATTTGACGCTCCTTCGGCACAGCAGGCCCGCTTTGCTGAATACGTCAACCTGTGGCGGCAGCGAATCGAAGAAATTGGTACACAACAATACCCAACAGGCACTGAGGGCAAAACCTATGGGTCAGTGCAGGCCAGCCTGACCATCCGTTCAGATGGCGTGCTTATCGATATCAGCATTGATCGTCCCTCGGATAAAGCCTTGCTCAATCAAGCCGTCACGCGAATCGCCCAACTGGCCTCGCCCTTTACACCGTTTCCTCGCGAGATGGCATTGCAGGTTGATCAAATCGTACTCACTCGAACCTGGCACTTTGTCGACGGAACTCTACAGGCACGCTCACCATGACCATCACCACTCTAGCAAGCCAAACCTCTGCCCAAGCGATACTGTGCGCCGTCATTGGCAACCCCGTCTCACATAGCCGCTCGCCCGCGATTCACCAGCAATTTGCGCTGCAAACAAAGCTACCCGTGCAATACAACCGTCTGCACGCCGAGCTCGATCAGTTTGTGCCCACAGTCACACGCTTTTTTGCAGAGGGTGGCAAAGGTTTAAACGTCACCGTGCCTTTCAAGCTTGAAGCGTGGCAAATCGCCCGAGAGCATTTAAGTGTTCGGGCCACGTTAGCCCAAGCAGTCAACACGCTGTGGCTGCAAAACGGCTCCCTGCACGGTTGCAACACCGATGGCATTGGTCTGGTCATGGATTTGCAGCGCCTTGCACTCCCGCTGAAGGACGCACGCATATTAATGATTGGTGCTGGCGGCGCAGCGCGTGGGGTGATTGGCCCATTGCTCGACGCTGGCTGTGCGCACCTGCACATCGTCAATCGCACCCCCGAACGAGCGCACGCTCTGACTGCCGCCTGGCCACGTGAGCATCTGCCTAGAGCCAACAGTCTGTCAGCAGGCGGTCTGACAGAAGCCGCCCACACACAAGGTTGGGATTTGGTACTCAACGCCAGCGCAAGCAGCCTGAGTGACGCAGCACCTGAAGTGCCCTCGGGCCTTTACGCCTCGGGCGGCTGCGCGTACGACCTGATGTATGCCGCCGAACCCACTGCCTTTATGCGTCAAGCACAAGCCGACGGCGCTCAACAGGCGCACGATGGGCTCGGCATGTTAGTCGGGCAAGCCGCTGAAAGTTTTTATTTGTGGCATGGCGTGCGGCCAGAAACAGGCTCTGTGCTGCGGATGATTCGCGCAGAGCTTGATGCCTCGCGCACAAAGCATCCCTAAGTTCATCGGCGAAAATAAAATGCACTGTTTGAAGCTTGCCGAGCTTCGTTGGGGTTTAAACTAATCCTATGCGTACAGCTCGTCGTTACCTCGCCCGCGAAATTTATCGCTCCACTGCCGTGGTGCTGCTCGCCCTGCTCGGCTTGTTCATGTTTTTCACGTTAGTCGACGAACTCGACAGCGTGAGCGCCAAGTTTCCGCTGACTGCCTTGTTTTATCTTCAGGCGCTTTCGGTACCAACGCGGCTCTACGACCTTTTACCCATCGGTTTGCTGATTGGGGCCATTCTGGCACTTGCAGGCTTGGCACAACGCAACGAACTCGTGATTTTGCGCGTCTCTGGCGTGAGTGGCATGGGTTTGCTCAAAATGCTTTGGCTGATTTCAATCCCGATCGTCTTGGGTGCAACCGTGCTCTCAGAAATCATTACCCCCATTGCCGAAATCAAAAGCAGCGAGGCGAATCTGCTCATGCGTGGTCGCGTCGAAGGTGGGCGTCTTGCAAGCGGTTATTGGTTCAAAGAGCCCATGCAAGGGGGTGGTACGCGCATCATTAATATTGGCCGCCTGCTCGCTTCGGGTAACGCTGCCGATTTACGAATCTACGAATTTCCTGACGGCACAGCGCTATCCTTGACATCCACCGCCGAATCCGCGCGCTTTGCTGACGGACAGCTGATTATGCAAAATGTGCTCGAAACACGAATCGCACCCGAAACCAAAGATGTATTGGCAGACGCCAAAGTGTCTGACAAGCCGGTTGTTGTCAAAGAAAAATTCGCTAACCGCAAAGTTGAGACGAGCCTGACTGCCGAACGCCTGGTCGCGCGGATTCTGACGCCTGAACGTATGACCCTCAGAGCCCTGCATGATTACATCCAATATCTTGACAGCAATCAATTGCAGTCTGATCGTCAGGTCGTGGCCGTCTGGCGCAAACTTGCCTACCCGTTCACACTTGTTGTGATGTTAACCATTGCGGCCCCGATTGGCTTTATGCAAACACGCCGAGGCGGTGTGGGTGCGAAAGTCTTTCTTGGAATCTTGCTCGGCACCGGCTTTTTTATGATCAACCAACTCGCGCTAAACGTTGGGTTGCTCTATAAATGGCCCCCGGTTGTCACTGCGCTTCTACCCAACATTGGCGCAACGGTGCTAGCGCTGACAGCGATTATGGCGATGGAGCACCGCAACGCAATCATCAACAAGACCTTTGGGGTCTGGTTAGGCAGAAGATCAACGGCATGAGTATGCGTAGCATCTGGATGGTTGGCGATATTCAAGGCTGCTGTTCTTCTCTTGACGAACTACTGGCACACCCTGAAATCGCACAAGAGCCTCTGGCGCGTTTTTGGTTTGCCGGCGATCTGGTTAATCGCGGCTCGCAGTCTTTGGCAACGCTACGGCGTTTGATGGCACTCGAAGAACGCAGCGTTGCGATCTTAGGCAATCACGATCTTCACTTACTTGCGATTGCAGCGGGGGTGCGACGCCTCGGCAAAAACGACACGCTGCTCGAGATACTCGAGGCGCCCGACAGTGAAGACCTGATTAACTGGCTGCGTTGGCGGCCGATGGCACACTTCGAACTTGGTCACTTGTTGGTACACGCCGGAGTACTGCCAAAGTGGGATGTACACAAAACACTCTCGCTCGCCAACGAAGTCGAACAAGCGCTGCGCAGCCCAAATTGGCGCAAAAGCCTTGAAAAAATGTACGGTAACGAACCCGATCACTGGAAAGAGGGTCACACCGGCGGTAAACGGCTACGAGTGATTATCAACGCGCTGACTCGGCTGCGTATGTGCACAAGCAAAGGGCACATGGCCTTGTCGCTCAAAACGGCTCCCGAACTCACTCAAGGCGACCTAATGCCTTGGTTTGATATTAAAGACCGTGCCACGAAAGACGTCACCATGGTGTTTGGCCATTGGTCAACGTTAAAGCTATTGCTACGCGACAACGCTATCTGCCTAGATACTGGCTGCGTGTGGGGCGGAGAACTCACCGCAGTGCGCCTGCAAGATCGCCGCACGATTCAGGTCGCTTGTCCACAAAGTCTTGCGCCTAGCGGCAATTAGCAATTTTGACCAAACCAATCAAGCAGGATAGCGTTGGTTTGCTCAGGCGCCTCGTATTGCACCCAGTGACCGATCTCAGGCAAGATGATTCCCTTGCGATTGGCGTGTGGCTCAATCATGTTTGTCATCAAATATTCTGGGTCGCAGGTAATGTCATGAGCGCCCCAGACAATGAGTGTCTGACCGCTGTAATCGTCAAGCGCGGGGCCAAGTAAATCACGCCCTGAAATCCCGCGACTACGAAATCGGGTTTGCACACACGAATAGGTGTGAATGTCGAGTGCAAACGGATCAATCGCTTCGTCGGCGTACAACATATGCGCCCATAAATTAAAACGCATGGCCTCGCGCAGCTCTTCGTCGCCTACAGCGCGCTTCCAGTTCACCAGTTTGCCGCGTTCGCGTCGTGGGCCACCATGACCACCAGGCCCGAGTATCGCTAAACTTTTGACTGGCATGCCGCGGGCCGCTAGATTGGCTGAAACTAAACCACCAAACGAAAAACCCGATAGCTGAAACGGCGTGTTTGCGCCGAGCAGTTGTGTGATGCTTTGCTCAGTCACCGTCAACAAATCACCGAACTCGCCGAACAACGGATCACTCGAGTCGCCGTAGCCAGGCAAATCCACGACAAACAACGAAAACTTTTCGGCAAGTACGTCAATATTACGCGCCCAATGCATCCAACTGCCATGACCACCATGAATCAATAACAAGGGCTCACCCGAGGCTTCACCATACTGCCGCCAGCTCACTTGGTGATCTCCCACGTCCACTGAATGACGCACCGCGCGCTGTTCGTGCTGCTCAATCCAAGCTTGAGTGTTGGGGTCGTTCCATTGCGCCATGTCTTTATCTCTTTGATCAATATGCTACGGTTTTAGCCCAAGGCACGGGGTATCGCCAAGCGATTTTGTCAGAAGAAGGCTTGCGGCTGAGCCGCAAACGCCAATACAAAACCTGTTGCCTCCCTGTTCGACTTAGAATATAACAAAGGCCTCATAGATGAAAAACTACGAAGTCAAGATGACATAGGTCGGTATCGATCGCATTGAACTTGGCTGTTAAGACTGGCTTTTTCAAGCTAAGCGCAATACTTTCAACGCAGACTGACTCCTTGAGCCTTGCTCAGGGTTACAAAAATTTTCTTGAGATACACCACCCTATGATTATTGATGTTCACGGCCATTTCACGACAGCGCCACCTCAAGTTGCTAAGTTTCGTGCCGATCAGATCGCCGAATTTGACCGAACCGGCAAAGCACCCACTACCCCACCCCCAGCCGTCTCCGACGCTGAAATTCGCAACGGCATTGATAACAATCAGCTGCGCATCATGCGCGAGCGGGGCATTGATCTGACGATCTTTTCACCCAAAGCAGTGGCGATGGATCACCACCGCGGCAACGAAGATACCAATGTCGTTTGGGCACGCTACAACAACGCGCTCATTGATCGCGTCTGTAAGATGTATCCCGATAACTTTGTTGGGGTCTGCCAGTTGCCTCAGGCACCTGGCGTTGCGCCTGGCGCCCGTGTGTTTGAAGAGCTTGACCGCTGCATCAACGAGTATGGTTTTATCGGCGCCAATATCAACCCCGATCCCACGGGCGGACACTGGGGCGACCCGCCGCTTTGGGATCAAAAATGGTGGTATCCGCTCTACGAGAAAATGGTGGCGCTTGATATACCTGCGATGATTCACGTCAGCGGCTCATGCAATCCACATTTCAATGCGGTGGCTGCGCATTACATCAATGGTGACACCACCGCGTTTGTACAATTCATGACGTCGGATATTTTTAAAGATTTCCCGACACTTAAATTCATTATCCCGCATGGCGGTGGCGCAGCGCCTTACCACTGGGGTCGTTATCGCGGCCTTGCGCAAGACATGGGCCTGCCACCGCTTGAGCAAAAGGTTTTAAACAACGTGTTCTTTGATACCTGCGTGTATCACCAACCTGGTATTGATCTTTTATTAAAAGTGATCCCGACCAAGAACGTTTTATTTGCCTCTGAAACCGTCGGTGCAGTGCAAGGCATTGATCCACTCACCAGTTTTTATTTTGATGATACCAAGCGCTACATCGACGCCTCGCCGTCGGCAGACCTCACGCAAAAACAAAAGATCTTTTCAAGCAACGCACTGGGGGTATATCCGCGTTTGCGTGCGCACCCAAGGTGCCAAGGCTGCTAAGCACAACGGACAACCTCACCAATCGTATGACGAGCCAAGCGACCAAGCTCGGCGCGTGGCGGTGGGCTCTCAGCCCCCGCCTTGAGGATGATCGGTAAAAAATGGATTTCGACGGATAGACCGCTGGCACTTAGGACGCACCACACACTATCGAGCAAGGTCTGCTCGCCCACAAACGCGGCGACATCGCTGCGCCGCCCCTGATGAAAATACAGTAACGCCACCGGTTGAATTTGCACAGCCGCTTTGCGTGCAGGTTCAAACAGGTTGGCATAAAACGGCAACAAATCAAAGCCGGGTGACGTCGTTCCCTCAGGAAACAAACCCACAGCCTGCTCGCGTGCAAAGTGTGCCTGCATCGCGATGCCGACTTTGTGCACGGCATGGCGCGAGGCGCGTTCAATAAAAATTGTGCCGGCACCGGCAACGAGCCAACCGAGTAAGGGCCAACGCCTAATTTCGCTTTTTGCGATGAAAGCTGTAGCTCGCACACCGTTCAAGAAGAAAATATCGAGCCAAGAGATGTGATTCGCCACCCACAGCACACCTCCGTGCAAAACAGGGTCGCCCCGCTGGATGACGCGCACGCCGCACAATCCGAGCAGTATTTTTGACCAATATTTTTTTGCCCAAAGGCGCCCAGACAAACCAATCCAAGGGTATGTCAATGCGATGATCAAAAGGCCGCAAAGAATCCAACATGTCACGAGCACCAGGCGCAACGTGAACCGCAAGACCTTCAACCAGCAAGCTCCCAGGCGACCTGACCACGCACCATCGTTAGGCAAACACGACCGGGCAGCTCCATCCCTAAAAATGGGGTGTGCTGACTTTGACTCAAGAAGGACTCTCGGTTGACTTGCCAAAACGCCTTGGGATCGACCACGCACAGGTCAGCGGGCGCACCTACGCCGATTTGACCCGCTAGGGTAGCTTGAGCAGAGGCGCCCGCAAGCACGCGACCTGGGCCGCTTGTTACGCGCGCCAGTGCCTCAGGCAAGGCAACCTTGGCCTCGGTTGCCCATTTCAGCGTCAATGAAAGCAAAAGCTCAAGCCCCGTGGCACCAGGCTCGGCTTCGGCAAAAGGCAACATCTTGCCATCATCATCAACCGGCGTATGGTCTGAACACACGACATCGATCGTGCCATCTGCTAACGCAGCACGAATTGCGTCGCGATCACGCTGGCCTCGCAAGGGCGGATCCAGACGAAAATTACTGTCGTAATAACCAATATCAACATCGGTTAAATGAAGGTGGTTTGCCGACACATCACACGTAACGGGCAAGCCTTCACGCTTGGCGGCCCGCACGAGCTCAATGCCCGCTGCCGACGAAACTCGGCAAATGTGTAAACGCACACCGCAAGTGCGCTGCAAATCAAAGAGCGTGTTTAAGGCAACGGTTTCAGCCTGCACTGGGATGCCAGGCAAACCAAGTCGCGAGGCGTAGGCGCCGCTGGCCGCAACACCAGAACCCGACAACCAGGGATCTTGCGCGCGCAGCCACAGCATAAAGTCAAAGGTGCGCGCGTACTGCATCGCGCGCAATAAAACATTGGTATCCACAATCGGCGTATCTGCTTGCGAAAACGCCACGCAACCAGCTTCGGTGAGTTCAGCCATCTCGGTGATGACCTCACCCTTGAGCCCAACCGTCATGGCCCCCAGCGGATATAAATTGACCTGATCGAGTTGTCGCGCACGATGCTTGAGCATTTCGACCAAACCAGGTTCATCAAGTGTTGGATCGGTATCGGGCGGCAAGACCAAACTGGTGATGCCGCCGGCCAAGGCTGCACGCATTTCAGACTCGAGCGTGCCACGGTATTCAAACCCCGGTTCGCGCAGGCGTGCCGCCAAATCCACCAAGCCAGGCAACACTAACTTATCGGTGGCATCGATGACGCGATCGGCCTTGAAACCCACCGGCGCCGCGCCAAGCGCTGCGATGACCCCATCGCTCACAAATACATCGGCTACGCGGTCCACACCGTTCGCAGGATCAATCACCCGACCATTTTTGATCTGTAGCTTCATGCTGAGGCTCCTGCAACAATACTCATCACCGCCATACGTACTGCGATGCCGAACGTCACCTGATTCAAGATGACAGACTGCTTGCCATCGGCCACCGCCGAATCAATTTCTATACCACGATTCATTGGGCCCGGATGCATCACGATGCAATCGGACTTAGCCAACGCAAGTTTTTCTTCGGTCAAGCCATAATGCTTGAAGTATTCGTGTGACGAAGGCAACAATGCACCACGCATACGCTCATTTTGCAGTCGCAGTGTGATGATCACGTCAACGTCTTTTAAGCCTTCGCGCATGTCTGTAAAGACACGCACGCCCATCTGATCTAAACCACTTGGCAGCAAGGTCAAAGGCGCAATGGCCCGCACCTCGGCCACCCCAAGTGTGGTGAGGGCATGAATATTCGAACGCGCCACGCGCGAGTGCAACACATCGCCCACCACAGCAACAGTCAAGTTTGAAAAGTCTTTTTTGAAATGACGAATCGTGTACATATCCAGCAAGGCTTGTGTCGGATGAGCATGGCGCCCGTCTCCGGCATTGATCACATGCACATGGGGCGCCACATGTTGCGCGATCAAGTAGGGCGCGCCACTGGCTTCGTGACGCACCACGAACAGGTCGGCCTGCATGGCCGTTAAGTTAGCGATGGTATCCAGTAAAGTCTCGCCCTTGGCCGCAGACGACACATTGATATTTAGATTAAAGACATCCGCTGATAACCTCTGAGCAGCAATTTCAAAGGTGGTACGAGTGCGCGTTGAATTTTCAAAAAACAAATTGAATACACTTTTGCCGCGCAGCAGGGGGACTTTTTTCACGTCGCGCTCGGCCAGCGGCACAAAGGTTTGCGCTGTATTCAAAATATGCGTCAATATTGCGCGCGGCAAACCTTCAGTCGTCAACAGATGCGTCAGTTCGCCATGGCGATTGAGTTGTGGATTACGCATCAGTTCTCCTTGGGTTCGGTCGTCAACACTAACGTCCCGTCTTCGGTTTGCGACAGCACCAGCGTGCCCGCAGGGGCAGGAGCCACCACACCACCGACCGCGACTGCTGCAATCGGAAGTTCGCGCCCACCACGATCAACCAATACGGCTAGGCGAATCGAGGCCGGGCGACCATAGTCAAACAGTTCGTGCATGGCCGCTCGAATGGTGCGCCCGGTGTAAAGCACATCATCAATCAAAATTAAATGCTTGTCGGTGACCGGAAAAGAGATATCAGACGGCAACACCTGGCTATGCAAGCCTATTTTGTCAAAATCATCACGATAAAAACTGATGTCTAGCGTGCCGTAGGGCTGCACCAACTTTAAGTCGCGATGCAAGCGTGCGGCAAGCCAGGCGCCGCCAGAGTGTATGCCGACCAGATGCACCTGCTGAATCGGCAAAGACTGGACGATTTGCCTGACTGCCACGAGCAGGGTTGCATAAAGCGTTTCAGCATCTGGTAGCGTGTCAGGGGTGTAGGCGGGCGGCTGTTGTGACATGGGGGCAGGCCTTAGGAATGCGCATCAAAATAGCGTTGCAGAATAATAGCCGCTGCGACAGCATCATCGGGCGCATTGCCTGTAATTTTCTGAGCCTCGACGCTTGAGCCGCGTTCATCGACCAGCACAACAGGTATCCCAAAACGGCCCTCAAGCTGGCGGGCAAAGCGTCGGCAGTGTTGCGAGGCATACTGCTCAGAGCCATCAGTTGCCAAGGCTAGGCCAACGACTAGGCGTTCGGGTTGCCAGGTCGCGAGCAACGCCTCAATACGGGCAAAGCGCCCGTCGCGTGTAGCTTCAAGTATCAAATCCAGGGGCCGCGCGTGCTTAAGAAGAGTGTTGCCGAGCGCAACACCGAGTTTTTTAGCGCCGTAGTCAAAGGCCAGAAGCGTTTCTTCAGGCATGCCCTGCCGCACCGGTGAGCATAATTGGATCGATACCAAGCAACTTTAGCGCCGCCGGATAGCGCTGTTCAGGAGGCGTCGAGAAAATGATCTCGGTATCGGCCGCGACGTTGAGCCAAGCGTTTTGGGCCAACTCGTTTTCAAGCTGTCCTGCCCCCCAACCCGCGTAGCCGAGCGTGACCAGCAGTTTTTCAGGCCCCTTACCCGCTGCGACCTCTTGCAACACGTCGCGTGAGGTGGTGAGCGCTAGCTTGCCAAGCTTGATACTCGAGCTGTATTCGCCCAAGGGGGTGTGCAACACAAACCCACGGTCAGTCTGCACGGGACCACCAAAAAACACCACGTTTGTCTGAAACGGACTTATTTCGAGTTTCAGGTCAATTTTTTCAAGCAAGCTCGTTAAGGATAAGTCGGTTGGGCGATTGATCACGAGCCCCAACGCTCCCTTGGGGCCGTGTTCACAAACGTAGATGACGGTCCCGGCCAACTCGCCCGTGACCATACCCGGCATCGCCATCAAAAACTGATTTGACAGGTCAATGGCTAAGTCTGGCGAGGTATCTTGGGTGATCTTTGGGTCTGGCGTCATCAATACACACCTTTTTAAAAATTATTTAGACTTCCATCATTTCAAAATCTTCTTTGCGTGCGCCGCACTCTGGGCAAACCCAATTTGGTGGCACGTCTTCCCACTTTGTGCTAGGTGCAATGCCCTCTTCTGGCAAGCCAGACTCTTCGTCATAGATCCAACCGCAAATTAAACACATCCAAGTACGCATAGCTCTCTCTTTAAATTAAGCCTGTTTCATCACCGATAACAGGCAGGCAAAAACGGTTGTTCTCATACAATGGGGTCAATCTTACCGAAACCAACCACTCGATGTCTGTTTATTACTTGCCTTTTTGACATGAATTCACCAAATTCGACCTCGATTGTTCTGATTTTTGGCCCCTTTGACCCCACTGGTTCAGATGGGCTACCAGCCGATGCCATCACTTGCGCCGCCCTCAACGGGCACGCGCTGGCCACTTTAACTGCCGTCACGATCCAAGACAGTGCCGACACCGAGGCTGTGTTACCGTGCCCAGCAGAGCAAATTGACGATCAGGCGCGCTGCCTACTTGAAGATATCCCAGTGCAAGCGATCAAAGTCGGGCAATTATCATCAGTTGAGGCCGCCAGTGCGGTCGCGCAGATTGCAGCCGACTACAGCCAAGTCCCGATGGTATTGCATCTTGGTCAGCAAGAGATCGATACCGAAGAAGCCACCGAAGACGAAGATGACGTGCAAGACTTAATTGGCGCGGTGATCGAGCTGCTAGTGCCCCAGGCACAAGTGGTAGTGGTTGATGGCAAGCGTCTGACCCAGTGGGTTACAGACGATTTGCTCGAAGCCTCAGGCCAGACTGCCGGCCCACAAGCCCTTCAAGCCATTGGTGCAAGTTGGGTGCTGGTGATTGGACATCAACAGCGCCCAGGGCATCACGCCAATATTCTGCTCGGCCCACAAAACGAAACCATTTCATGGCCGTGGGTGGCCCCACCCGACCGGCTGCGAGACTCGAGTGGTCTGGTGGCAACAGCCCTGGCCACCCTACTGGCGCAAGGCCTAGACGTACCCGAGGCTGCTCGGAAAGCCTGTAGCCACGCAGAACGCGCGGTTGCCCAATCGTTTCAGCCAGGCATGGGTAATCGCATTGCCCGTCGGCTTGCTCTCGGGAGTTAAACCATGACCTTACCAAATACAGCAATAAAAACGCTGCGTTTTCCTTCAGGGCTTTACGGTGTCACACCAGAATGGAACGATGCCAAAAGACTTGAACAGGCGGTGCGCGCTGCAGCCAGTTGCGGCATGCGTGCGCTGCAATTTCGCCACAAATCGCCTGATCGCGGCTTGCGCAAAGAGTTAGCGCAAGGCTTGGCAACGTTATGCCGCGAGCTGAACGTCACCTTTTTTATCAACGATGACTGGCGCTTAGCGCTTGAGTTAAACACCGATGGAATCCACCTTGGGCAGCACGACGACCCCGTTGCAATGGTACGCAGCGAGATTGGCCCCGACATGCTCTTAGGTGTGTCGTGTTACGCCAACATACAACTTGCGCAACAACTCTTGCAGCACGAAGTCTCGTATATCGCCTTTGGGGCGATGTACGCATCGCAAACAAAACCGCTGGCACCCCCCGCACCCTTAGCGGTTTTACGCGAGGGGCGCGACCTTTGCGAACGTTATTCGGCGCCTCGCCCTGCCGTGGTGGCGATTGGCGGGATCGGACCGCAGCACGCGCAAGCCTTAGCACTGGCCGGCGCTGACTCAATCGCAGTGATCGGCAGCTTGTTTATGGCCCCCGATATCCAAGCCGCAGCTCGCGCGCTCTCGCAACCCTTTTCTTCTCTTGTCTAGGCGGATCTACTCTTATGTCTCGCAACGCTGAACTTTTTGAACGTGCCTGTCGTAGTATTCCTGGCGGCGTGAACTCACCCGTGCGCGCCTTTCGCTCAGTCGGCGGCACACCGCGTTTTGTCGCGCGCGCGCAAGGCCCTTATTTTTGGGACGCCGAAGACAAGCGCTACATTGATTACATTGGCTCATGGGGCCCTGCGATCTTAGGTCACGCACACCCTGAAGTCGTCAAGGCGGTACAAGACGCCGCGGTGCATGGCCTGTCGTACGGCGCCCCCACCGAAGCCGAGATTGAAATCGCTGAAATGCTGATTGCTCGCATGCCTTCGATTGAGCAAGTGCGTTTAGTGAGCTCTGGTACCGAAGCCACCATGACTGCCATTCGCCTAGCGCGGGGCGCAACCGGCCGCAGCAAGATCATCAAGTTCGAAGGCTGTTATCACGGTCACGCCGACAGCTTGTTGGTCAAGGCGGGCTCTGGCTTGCTCACCTTTGGTGGTGACCCAACGTCTGCTGGCGTACCACCCGAATTTGTCGCTCACACCATCGTGTTAGATTACAACGATATCGCAGGAGTCAAAGCGGCGTTTGCCACACATGGCAAAGAGATCGCCTGCATCATCGTCGAACCCATTGCAGGCAACATGAACTTAATCAAGCCGATCGCTGGCTTTCTTGAAACCTTGCGCAGTGAATGTACTGCTCATGGCGCCTTACTGATTTTTGATGAAGTGATGACGGGCTTTCGGGTTGGCCCACAAGGCGTGCAAGGCTTGACAGGCATCAAGCCCGACATCACCACCTTAGCTAAAGTCATCGGCGGCGGCATGCCCATTGGCGCGTTCGGTGCCAGCGCTGCGATCATGAAAAACATTGCACCTCTTGGTGGCGTCTATCAAGCCGGCACCTTATCGGGCAACCCGGTTGCCGTTGCAGCAGGCATTACCACGCTTAAATTGCTGAGCAAACCTGGCTTCTATGAAGACCTTGCTGCACGCACGCGCAAGCTGACAGCGGGTTTAACCGCCGCCGCACAAAAGCATGGCATTGCCTTTTGCGCCGACTCTGAAGGCGGCATGTTTGGTATGTACTTTTCAAACACCGTCCCGACCACCCTCGCTGAAGTCTCGGCCAGCAATATCGACATGTTCAAAGTATTTTTTCATGCCATGCTCGACGAGGGCGTGTATTTTGCACCGTCGGCGTATGAAGCGGGCTTTGTCTCAGCCACACACACGGATGACGTCATCGCCGCCACGGTAGCTGCCGCAGATCGAGTGTTTGCGAAGTTGGCCTAGCGATAAAGTCAGTGCATGTTGATTTTTTAACCAAATACGCGGAAATCCTCTCCGTTCAGGGTGAGGATGAGTCGGGTGGATACCGCAGGTGTCCCTGTTGTTCGCTGACTTAGACGTTTACTTTCACTGAATATTTCGTCAAAAATGCTTGTCTAAAGTGAATCTGATTTAAACGCCGAGATACCGTGCCCATAAGGCACGGTCTGCGTTTAATGCGGCTGAACTACCTTGCCATACAACGCGGCCTCGTTCAAGGATCACGTGGCGATCGGCGAGTTTAATCAGACGCTCAACATATTTGTCGATCACCAAGATCGTTTGCCCTTCTTGACGCAAGCGCGCCAGGCACTGCCAGATCTCTTCGCGCACCAAGGGTGCCAAGCCTTCAGTCGCCTCGTCAAGCACCAACAAACGTGGATTGGTGACTAGCGCACGACCAATCGCAAGCATTTGCTGCTCGCCGCCCGACAGTTGGTTGCCCATATTGCTTGCCCGCTCGCGCAGACGCGGAAACATCTCGAAGACGCGTTCAGCATCCCACTGTTGCACTGAAGCGGCATTACGTTGCGCAGCAAAGGCCGTTAAATGTTCGCGTACAGTCAGGTTAGGAAAACACTGTCGCCCTTCGGGGACAATCGCCAACCCTAAACGCGCGATACGATCGGTCGACCAACCCGCAATGTCTTGCCCGTCGACTTGCAACGAACCCGCTTGCAAAGCAAGCTGCCCGAAAAGCGTACGCACGAGCGTCGATTTGCCCATCCCATTACGGCCTAATACAGCGACCACTTCACCCACGGCAATCTCAAGCGAGACGTCAAACAAGACCTGACTTAGGCCATAGCCACTTTGAATATTTTTAATACTTAACATGTTGAGCCTTCGTCGCCCAAATAAGCTTGCCGCACAGTCTCATTCGCACGAATCTCTTCGGGCGTGCCTGTCGCGATGACACGACCATACACCAGCACTGAAATACGATCGGCCAAGCGAAATACCGCTTGCATGTCATGTTCAACTAAAAGCATTGCCGCGCGACCACGCAACGATTCAATCAATTCGGTTAGGCGCAAGGTTTCATCAGGCCCCATGCCGGCCATAGGCTCATCCAACAGCAACACCGAGGGGCGTGCCGCCCAAGCCAACGCAAACTCAAGCTTGCGTTGCTCGCCATGGGGCAGCGTCCCAGCAGACAAATCCCATAACGAGGCATCGATTGAGCATTCGAGTGCCAAGGCCTGTGCCGCGCTGTACAAAACCGTGTCACGCTCGCGCGAACGCAGAAAACTAAACTGGCTGCCTTGCTGAGCTTGCACGGCGATCAGCAAGTTATCCATCACCGAGCTCTTTTGAAAAATATTGGTGATTTGATAAGAGCGAGCTAAACCAGCTGCAACACGTTGCTGGATCGGAGCGCGCGTCACGTCGCGCCCATTGAGCAACAGGCCGCCGCTATCAGGCGCGACAGCGCCCGATAACACATTGATCAACGTCGATTTACCAGCGCCGTTCGGCCCAATCAACGCGTGAATCTCACCTGGTAACACAGACAGCGAAACCTGATCGCAGGCCTGCAAAGCACCATAGCGCTTAGAGAGTTGAGTCGCGACAAGCACTGGCGAAGCTTCAGATCTCGTGCTCATGTCGTGCGCCGTAAAAAGACACCCGCCACACCGCGTGGGGCGAACAACACAATGATCAAGAGCAAAACACCCAGCGGCAAATGCCAATACTCGGTATACAGCCGCAAAAACTCTTCAAGTAGCAACATCACTGCGGCACCGACCACACCCCCAAAACGCAAACCGATACCACCCACAATGACCATAATGATGAGATTGGCCGAGGCTGTCCAGTGCATCAAACTTGGGGACACAAATAAATTGTGGTTCGCTAGCAAGGCACCCGCCAAGCCCGCCAACGCACCAGCAAACACAAAGGCCACTAACTTGATTCGTAACACCGGATAACCTAAGGCTTGCATACGCGTTTCGTTTTCGCGAATCCCTTGCAACGCCCGCCCAAACCGCGAGTTCACCATACAGTGCATCAGCCACAGAGATGCGGCGACGATGCCTAAGACTAGATAATAAAACTGCGTATCGTTACCCAAGTTCAAAGCGGGCAAGGTCGACGGAGCCGAAAGGTTGATGCCATCTTCGCCACCGTACTGACGCAATGAAATAAAGAGATAGAAGACCATCTGCGCAAAGGCCAGAGTGATCATAATGAAATACACGCCTCGCGTACGCAGCGAAATCGCTCCGATCAACAATGCTAAGGTGCCCGCCACTAGCATCGCCAACGGCCAGACAACAAGCGCCTGACCATAGCCCTGAGCTGACAAAATCGCCACCACGTAGGCACCCGCACCAAAAAAAGCTGCGTGACCTAACGCCACCATCCCGCCATAGCCCAAAATAAAATTCAAACTACTGGCGACCAAGGCGTAGATCAAGACGCGCCGCACAAACGAGACATAAAAACCAAGATCAAACACAGGTGCAACTAACGGAAACAACACCAGCAACAGCAAGCAGCCAAGAGGCAACAAAGAGTGACTCAAACGCTTCATCATCAGCCGCGCGCCGGAAACAAGCCCGCCGGTCTAAATACCAGCACCACTGCCATTAAGATATAAATCGCAATCGCTGCCAACGTGGGGCCCACACTTGAGGCCACGGCCGGAGAAAAAAACAGTTTGAGTAACGTCGGCAAAAAGGCACGCCCTGCGGTATCGACAAAGCCCACTAACAGCGCCCCGACAAAAGCGCCGCGAATCGAACCGATGCCCCCGATCACAATACACACCAAGACCAAGATCAGGATTTGCTCACCCATGCCCGCCTGAATGGCCGTAATCGGCCCCAGCAAGGCACCTGCCACCGCCGCCAAGACCGCCCCCAGCACAAACACGCCCATAAATAGCAAAGGCACGCGCACGCCCATCAACGTCGCCATCTGTCGATTCGAGGCGCCAGCACGCACTAACACACCAGCGCGTGTTCTGGTGACAAACAGATACAACCCAAGCGCCACCGCTAAACCAACAGCAATGATCAATAGGCGATAGGCAGGATAAAGAAAATCTGACGACAGTCGCACTGGACCGGATAGCGCAGAGGGCATATTCATCATGATGGGGGCGGGCCCCCAGATCATTTTGACGACATCATTCGCAATCAATATCACCGCGAAAGTACCAAGCACCTGCGCCAGATGATCGCGCACCACCAACTTACGCACCAACACCAACTCGAGCACCAAACCTACTAGGCCAGTGATGACAGCAGCCATCAACACGGCTGCCGCAAACGAACCAGTGACTTGCATGGTTTGGGCTGCAACATAGGCACCAGCCATGTAGAGCGAGCCATGCGCTACGTTCAAGATATCTAAAATCCCAAACACTAGCGTCAGGCCTGCTGCAATCAAAAATAGCATCAAGCCAAACTGCAAGCCATTGAGCAATTGCTCGGCAATCAGTGTGCCGCTCATCGAGGTGCCTTTTGCCGAGCCAAGCGACTTACTTTTTGCATTCGCCCACGTAAACGTCTTGGTACGAGTCAAATACTTTGCCGACTAACTTATTGGTGATACGACCATCAGCGCCTTTCTCGACCACGCGAACATACAGGGCCTGAATCGGAAAGTTATTGACGCCATACTTGAACGAGCCGCGTACCGATGAAAAATCAGCTTTTTTCAAAGCAGCAATCACGGCTTCACGATCAGCAACTTTGCCACCCGTCGCCTTCACTGCAGCGTCAATCGCCATGATGGTGTCATAGGCTTGAGCGGCATACACAGCGGGGTAGCGATTGTTGTATTCTTTACGAAACGCCTCGACAAATTTTTTGTTCTGCGCATTGTCTAAGTCGTGTGCCCACTGAGCGGTGTTAAACATCCCGATCAAGGGTTCACCCACGGCCTGAATCACGTCTTCATCTGCTGAAAACCCAGGGCCAACAAGCTTCACGCTTTTATTCAAGCCAGCCGAGACAAACTGTTTCACAAAATTGATGCCCATCCCACCTGGCAAGAAGATGTAAATCGCATCTGGCTTGGCATCGCGAATCTGCGCCAGTTCAGCAGCGTAATCAATCTGCCCAAGCTTGGTGTACACCTCTTGGTTTGGCGCAAGTTTGTAACCACGCTTAAAACCATTTAACGCATCTTTGCCGGCTGGATAATCAGGGGCGAGGATGACCATTTTTTTGAAACCACGGTCGGCGGCAACTTTACCTGCAGCCTCATGAAAGGCATCGTTTTGGTATGACACTCCAAACCAGTAGTCGTTACATTGCGCGCCGGCAAACTGGCTTGGGCCCGGGTTATTTGAGAGGTAAGGAACTTTGGCCGCGAATAACGCTGGGCCAACCGCCAACGCCACGTTTGAACCAATCGGCCCAGTAAAGAAATCGATCTTGTCGCGCTGGATATAACGCGTGACCAGTTGGCGCGCCTGGTCTGGGTTGCCACCCATGTCAGTCTGGATAAACTCAGCCGGTTGCCCACCCAGCTTGTTGCCAAGCTGTTTGATCGCCAGATTAAAGCCGTCACGCGCTTCGGCACCAAGTGCCGCAAACGGACCTGACAAATCGTTCGCAATACCGACCTTGATCGGGGTTTGTGCAAGTGCAATGGCTGGCAAAAGTAAAGCCGCTGCAACGAGGTTTTTAAACAGACGCATGAGAGGCCTCCTGAGGCACGATAATGATTAGCGTCAAATAGTAGCAGGTGAGAATTATTTTGCCACGACAAACTTTTACCCTCAAAATAGGCGCTTTGGTGCCTTTTTAAGGGCTTAACGCACAAAATGACCACAATAAACGGTGCAACACCAACGCCCGCGCAGGAAGAATTAGATTTGCAGTACAACGCGCGGGCAACGGTGCCTGATATTGCGCCTATGCTGCACGATTACGCTACGCTGAGCGCTCAGGCACGGTCAACCCTGCCCTGCGCACTCAACGTTTCCTACGGCGAGCATCCAGACGAGACGTTGGATATTTTTTTTGCGCAAGGCAAGGCACGCGCACCCGTTTTTATCTACCTCCATGGCGGCTACTGGCGCCTGCTCTCTAAAGACGACTCGAGCTTTATGGCGCCGGCCCTAACTGCCGCAGGAATGACAGTCGTTGCAGTCAACTACTCTCTGGCACCGGCTGTCAGCCTGGATCGGATCGTGGATCAGACGCGTCGGGCGATGGCTTGGGTGCAGAACAATATTGACAACTACCACGGCGATGGTCAAAAACTGATCATTTCTGGCAGTTCGGCCGGCGGGCATCTTGGCGGCATGGTGCTTGCTCGCGGCTGGCAAGCGTCCTACGGCTTTGACGCGCGTGCACTCGCCGGCGCCGTGCTGCTCAGCGGCCTATTTGACATCACCCCGCTAGTCAATACCCACATTAACGAATGGATGCGACTAAGCCCCGAAGACGCTCGACGCAACAGTCCTCTCTTTGAATTGCCCGACGACGGCCTACCGCTCATCGTGAGCTATGGCAGTAACGAAACCGTGTCCTTCAAGCAACAATCGCAAGACTTTCTCTCCGCCTGGAATACCAAAGGATTTAAAGGCGAGTACGTTGATATGCCTGACACCAATCACTTTGACTTGGTGCTGCATTTGAACCGACTTGAGAGCCCGCTCGTTCAAAAGTTGCTTAAGCTACTGGATCTGCCCGGCTGAAGTCGCTCGCTCAGGCAGTCTGACTTCAAAAAAAAGCGATAATCACGCATCTTTCACCTTTTTTACTCCGACTCGCCATGGCCGTTAATCTGCATATTCCGTCTGACGACGCTGTTTACCCTGTTGCCGGTATTGAAATCGGCGTCACTGAGGCTGGCATCCGCAAAGCCGATCGCCGCGACCTGACCGTATTTCGGCTGGCCGAGGGCACGAGCGTGGCTGGGGTGTTCACCCGCAATCGCTTCTGTGCCGCGCCGGTCTTGGTCTGTCAAGAGCACCTCGGCGGCAAACAAGGCATTCGCGCCCTCGTGATCAACACAGGCAACGCCAATGCGGGCACCGGCGAGCCCGGCCTGAAAGCCGCCAACGAGACCTGCGACGCACTCGCCGGCTTACTCGGCCTGAAGAGCACTCAGATTTTGCCCTTTTCAACGGGCGTGATTCTTGAGCCCTTACCTGTTGATCGCATCAAGGCCGGCTTGCCTGGCGCGATTAAAAATTTAGCAGCAAGCAATTGGGTGTCGGCAGCGCACGGCATCATGACCACCGATACGCTGCCAAAAATTCATTCACAACGTGTCAAACTCGGCGACAAAACCATCACCATCACGGGTATCAGTAAAGGCGCCGGCATGATTCGGCCCAACATGGCCACCATGTTGAGTTATCTGGCTACCGACGCCGGTATTGCGCAACCGCTCATGACACAATTAGCGCGCGAACTGGCCGATGTCTCATTTAACCGGATCACAGTCGATGGTGATACCTCAACGAATGATTCATTCATTGTCATGGCAACCGGAAAAAGCGGCCTGCTCGTTGACAGCGTGGCGCACCCGCACTATGCCGCGCTGAAGGCTGCCTTGGCCGTTGCAGCAATCGATTTGGCACAAAAAATCGTACGCGACGCTGAAGGCGCCACCAAATTCATGACGATCCAAGTCGAACAGGCCAAAACTGTCGACGAGGCCTTATTGGTGGCCTATGCGGTCGCGCATTCACCTCTGGTAAAAACAGCCTTCTTTGCAAGCGACCCAAACTTGGGGCGCATTCTGGCAGCCATTGGCTATGCCGGTATCACTGACCTGGATGTGCGTGGCGTCAAGTTATGGCTGGGCGATGTGTTGGTCGCCGACAAGGGCGAGCGCAATCCTCACTATCAAGAAACCGACGGTCAACGCATCATGAAAGAACCCGAAATTTTAGTACGCATCGCGCTCGGTCGCGGTGCGATCGCGCAAACCGTTTACACCTGCGATTTCTCGCATGAGTACGTCAGCATCAACGCAGATTACAGATCCTAATGAGCAACGCTAATTTATCAAACGGGCCCGACTCGGCAGAATTATTGGCGCGCGCCTTACGCGTATTGGCACAGCTTGAAGCCTGGCTGCCGCCAACGCCACCCCCCACTGACTGGAAAGCACTGGCCTTTCGTTGGCGCAAGCGTGGCGCCTCGCATGGCTGGCTCGATGCCATCGCTCACGTGTCACTGATCAACACCAGCGATCTGCAGCACATTGAAAGACAGCGCGACATTATTGATCGCAATACGCGTCACTTTATTGAAGGTAAGCCCGCCAATAACGTGCTCATGACCGGTGCCCGGGGCACCGGCAAAAGCTCGCTGGTAAAAGCCATGCTGGCCAGTTATGGCGCCAAAGGCTTACGACTCATCGAGGTCGACAAAAGCGACCTAGCCGATTTGGCAGACATCGTCGATCTGGTTGCCGAACGGCCAGAAAAATTTATTGTCTTTTGCGACGACCTATCCTTTGAAGAGGGCGAGTCAGGCTACAAGGCGCTGAAGTCGGTACTCGATGGCTCGGCCGCCTCGGCCGGCACAAATGTGTTGATCTATGCCACCTCAAATCGCCGCCATCTCATGCCCGAATACATGAGTGAAAATCTGCAGGCCAAGCATCAGGCCGATGGTGAAGTCCACCCAGGTGAAACCGTCGAAGAAAAGATTTCGCTGTCTGAGCGCTTTGGCCTCTGGCTATCGTTCTACCCGTTCAAACAAGACGATTATCTGGATATCGTCTCGCACTGGTTACGCACCTTAGGCTGCTCAGAAGCCAATATCACCGAAGCACGTACCGAAGCCTTGCAGTGGGCGCTTGAACGCGGTTCACGCTCTGGTCGAGTCGCCTGGCATTTTGCGCGCGACTGGTCGGCGCGCTATGCCTGACAACATCATTGATGTCGCTGTTGGGGTGCTGCTGCGCCCCGATGGTACCGTGCTCTTAGGCAACCGACCTGCAGGCAAGCCCTGGCCGGGTTGGTGGGAGCTTCCGGGCGGCAAGCTCGAGCCAGGTGAAACCGTCTTACAGGCGCTCGCGCGCGAGCTTCACGAAGAGCTCGGGATTGAGGTCACTGTCTCAGCACCTTGGGTCACCTACGTGCACGAGTACCCCACCACAACCGTGCGACTCGCCTTCTGCCGGGTGACCGGCTGGCTAGGCGAACCCAAGGGGTTAGAAGGACAAGAATTGCGTTGGGTCGATTTACGCCACGCTCACGAGGTGCCGCAACTGCTTCCGGCAACCTACCCGCCGCTACGCTGGTTGCAGTTGCCTGAGGTCTACGCAATTTCTGCGGTTGGGGCACCTGAGCATCTTCCAGATTTTTTACAGCGCTTGGACACAAATTTAGCAGCGGGCTTACGTCTATTGCAGTGGCGCGAACCCAACTGGCCAGACGGAGTCGCGGCGCCTGACCTGCATGAGGCGCTCGTGACGGTGATCGCTCGCTGTCGCGCTGCGGGGGCTCGTGTGCTAGTCAACAGCATTCATCCGGTCGAATGGTGGGCGCAGGCCGATGGGGTGCATCTGCGCTCGACAGACGCTGCAAACCTAACGACGCGTCCCAAGCTTGCTGAAGGTGCGCTGCTCGGGGTGTCGACGCATAACCTTGCAGAGCTCGCTCAAGCACGGGCACTGAATGCTGATTTTGCTGTGCTAGGCCCCGTTTTACCGACACCGTCTCATCCTGGCGTACCCGGCATGGGGTGGACAGGGTTTGCCGAACTCAATGCGCAAGCGGGGCTACCGGTCTATGCGCTGGGCGGCCAGTCTGCCTCAACACTCGCTCTAGTCCGCTCGGTTGGTGGGCACGGTTTTGCTGGGATTCGCGCTTGGATTGCCTGAGTCGTCTACACGTCTGAGTTCTTCCGCTGACCAACCGCCACCAAGCGCCGCAATGAGACGCAGGCTAGCTGCAAAGCGATTTCCAACCAGAGTGATATAAGTGCGCTCATTGTTCAAAGCAGTCGCTTCAAGCACCGCAACGCTCAAATAATCAATTAACCCCTGATCGTACTGATTTCGCGCGAGTTTGAGAGATAACCGAGCCGACTCCACGGCCAGGCGCTGCACCCCGTCTTCTTGCTCAAAGACCCGCATCTGAATCATGGCATTTTCAACTTCTTGCAAGGCGTTCAAGACAGTTTGTCGGTAGATAGCCGTCTGCACATCGAATTGCGCCCGAGCCTGAGCGATCTGGGCTTGCCTCGCACCACCGTCAAAAATTAAAGCCGCTAGTTGCGGGCCCAGCGACCAGAACTGAGCTGGCGCACTAAACCATTGCGTGAAGTCGTTGCTGCGATAACCTGTGTTGGCGTTTAACGTCAGACTTGGAAACCATGCTGCAGTAGCAACCCCGATCAAAGCGTTGGCCGAGGCGGCGCGCCGCTCGGCTGCCGAAATATCGGGGCGCCGTTCAAGTAGTTCAGAAGGCAAACCAACCGGCACTTTGGGCGGCACCAGCGACAGCGGTTGCGCCGCAATCGAAAATGTTGAGGGCGCACGCCCCAGTAACACTGCCACGGCATTTTCAGCGATTGCCCGCTGCTGCTCAAGGTCAATTAACTGTGCACGCGTGCTCTCAAGTTGAGTGCGCGCGACCGCCACATCGGCCTGACCTGAAATACCCGCGTTATATCGATTTTGAGTGAGTGTCAAAGCGCGCTCATAAGACGCGACCGTTGCTTGTAACAACCGCTTTTGCTCGTCTAAGACTCGCACCTGCAGGTAACTCAACCCCATCGCGGTTTGCGCGGTCAAGCGCGCACCAGTGACCTCTGCCGCGAGCGCCAGCTCTGTCGCGTCGGTCGATTCAATATTACGACGCACGCTTCCCCAGATATCAATTTGCCAGCTCGCCAACGCATTAGCGTTGTAGGTGCTGATCGACGTACTGTTCACCACGCCGCCAGGGCCTGTGGCAGACCCCCCGGCGCGGGTGGCTCCACCGGTAGCCGATACGGTGGGCAGCAGCGGCGCGCGCGACCCCCGCGTTAAGGCTACCGCCTGCCTAAACCGCGCCTCAGCCTGGGCGATATTCTGATTGGCGAGATTGAGTTCTTGCATCAATTGATTGAGCGTGACGTCGTGATACATCAGCCACCAGGCGCTGCCGGGCACCTCGGCAAGCTGTGGCTGAGCCGGCTTCCAGCCAGGCGTTTCTTTAAATTGCACCCCAACGTCAATCTTAGGTCGTACGTAATCTGGGCCCACCATGCACGACGTGAGAAGGCTCAGCGCGCCTAGCGTTAACGCGGCACGCACGCCGCGCACCACGTACTTAAACCCGACAATAGCAAAGCAGTCAATCATGTTTAAGCGCCATTAGGCAACACTACAGGTTTTGAACCGCGCCATGGCTTGGTCAACAACCATAGCCGAAAGCGATCAAGATATAAGTAAACCACAGGCGTGGTGTAAAGCGTCAGCAACTGGCTCACCAACAGCCCCCCTAAAATCGTGATCCCGAGGGGTTGGCGCATTTCAACTCCGGCACCCGAGGCAAATACCAAGGGTATCGCACCAAAAATTGCCGCGCACGTGGTCATCAGAATGGGTCTAAAGCGCGTCATACAGGCTTGATGTATCGCCTCTCTGGGCGACAAGCCTAGTTTACGCTGAGCATCAAGGGCAAAGTCCACCATCATGATCGCATTCTTTTTCACAATCCCAATCAACAAAAAAACTCCAATCAAGGCAATCAAGGTGAACTCGGTTTTCATCAACAACAGCGCTAACAACGCCCCAATCCCTGCCGAGGGCAGCGTCGACAAAATCGTCAACGGGTGGATCGTGCTCTCGTAGAGGATCCCCAACACGATGTACATGGTGACCAGCGCCCCCAGAATCAGCCAAGGTTGGTTCGCCAACGCACTCTGCAAGGCCTTTGCTGTCCCTTGAAAACCTGCTTGTATTTTTTCGCTCGGCAAATTAATGCTCGCAATCGCTTGGTCAATGGCGGCATTCGCTTGCCCAAGCGAGACCCCTGGCGCCACATCAAACGAAATCGTATCGGCCGCCGATAAGCCCTGATGTCGGACACTCAGCGGGGCGTTGTTCACCTCAAATTTTGCCACTGCCATTAGTGGGACACGCTGGCCCGTTTGACTCAACACATACACATCACGCAAGGACTCAGAGTCTTGCGCGTGACGTGGGCCAACCCCCATCACAACCCGGTACTGATTGCGCTCGCCGTACATCACCGAAATTTGCCGCTGACTAAAAGAATTGTTCAACACAGCAGAAATACTCGCCATCGGCACGCCCAGCCGCTGCGCAGCATCACGATCAATCTGTAACGAGACTTGTCGACCGCGGTCTTCGACATCGGTATCCACATCGATCAACTCGGGCAAGGCTGCAAGCGCTCGCTGCACCTTTGGCATCCATTCTTTCAAGTCCTCAAGCTCATTGGCCATGAGCGTGTATTGAAACGCTGAACTGCTTTGTCGACCGCCTATTCTGATGTCCTGTTGTGCCATCAAAAATAAACGCGCGCCCGGAATCCCCGCGAGCTGCGGCCGCAGCCGCGTGATCACATCTCTGACTGAAATTTTTCGCTCAGCGAAAGGCTTAAGCTGTACGGCTAAAAAGCTAGTATTGCTGCCGCCTCGCCCACTGGCGTAAGCCGTCACAGTGCTGATTGCTGGGTCGCGCAACAGCACCTGTCTAAAGCGATCCAACTTAGGCTTCATTGAGTCAAACGAGGTACCGTCATCGGTTGAAAAAAAACCCAGCATCATTCCGGTATCTTGCTGTGGAAAAAAACCTTTTGGTACGACGCCATACAGATAAAAGTTTAGGCCAACTGTCACCGCTAACAGCAACATCATCAAACGACCGTGACGCAAGGCCCAATTTAATGACCGCCCATAACCATTCACTGTTGCGTCAACAACCGCCTGAATACAGCGCGAAAAAATATTGGGCCGACCGTTTGCGACGCGATCTTTGAGGGGGCGTTTGAGCAAATGTGCTGCCATCATCGGCGTCAACGTCAGCGACACCAACATTGAAATCAAGATTGCAGCCGACAAGGTCACCGCAAATTCACGAAACAAACGGCCAGGCAACCCGCCCATCAGCAAGATCGGAATAAATACCGCAATGAGCGAGATGCTCATCGACAACACGGTAAAGCCAACTTCACGAGTGCCGCGTAACGCTGCCCGTTGGATCGACTCACCACGTTCGACGTGACGCATAATATTCTCAACCACAACGATCGCGTCATCCACCACAAACCCAGTGGCCACAATCAACGCCATGAGCGACATCGTATTCAAAGAGTAGCCACACAAATACATCACGCCAAATGTGCCGATCAAAGACACAGGCACTGCAATCGTCGGGATAAAGGCAGCCCGCAAATTACGCAAGAACACGAGCACCACCATCATCACTAAGCCAATGGCAATAAATAGTGTCTTTTCGGCCTCGTGCACAGAAGCCCGAATACTGGGAGTACGATCTTGTGCCACCGACACCGTCACATCTGCGGGCAACATCGCTCGCAACACCGGTAAATCTGCCCGAATCTGATCCACCGTCTTAATGATGTTGGCTTTAGCCTGACTTCGCACTGGCACCAAAATGGCTTGTTTGTTATTGAAATAGCCAACATTGAACGTATCCTCAACCGAGTCTTCGACGCGCGCCACTTCTGACAAGCGCACCGGTGCACCATTGCGCCAAGCGACGATGAGTGGTCGGTAATCTGCCGCTTTCCAGAGTTGATCGTTGGCCATAATCTGCCAGCGGTACATATCGTTTTCAAGTGCACCTTTGGGTCGGGTAGAGTTTGCCGCAGCGATGGCGATTCGAACCGCTTCGAGCGACACACCGGCCTGCGCCAGCGCGTCTGGATCGAGATCGATACGCACTGCCGGCAATGAGCTTCCGCCAATCTGCACCTCGCCCACACCTTCGACTTGAGACAGCTTTTGTTGCACGATCGTCGAGGCAATGTCATACAACTGCCCCTGCGACAGGGTTTCGGAGGTCAAGGCAAGCGTGATAATCGGTGCCGAAGACGGGTTGGCTTTGTTGTAAGACGGGTTGCTGCGCAAGCCGCTAGGCATCATCGCTCGGGCCGCATTAATTGCGCCCTGCACATCCGTGGCCGCACTATTGATGTCGCGACTCAAATCAAACTGTAACGTGATGCGAGTCTGGCCAGTGGTGCTGCGCGACGTCATTTCAGACACGCCCGCAATCGTACCGAGCGAGCGCTCAAGCGGCGTCGCTACGGTCGCTGCCATCACTTCGGGGCTTGCACCGGGCATTTGCGCTCGTACGCCAATCACCGGAAACTCAATCTGCGGTAACGGTGCAATCGGCAGCAGGCTGTGTGCCAGCCAACCCGCCAGCACCACACCCAGCCATATCAATATCGTGGCAACTGGGCGGACGATAAAGGGGCCAGACAGACTCATGACACAGGATCGCTTGTGCTTGTCGTGGTGCGACGGCCCACAAACATTCGATCAAAGAATAAATAAATCACTGGTGTCGTAAACAAGGTCAACACTTGGCTCACGAGCAGGCCGCCCACCATCACCAAACCAAGCGGCTGCCGAAGTTCGGCGCCTGTCCCGGTTGAGAGCATTAAGGGCACGGCACCAAATAACGCCGCGAGCGTTGTCATCAAAATAGGACGAAACCGCAAGAGCGCCGCCTGTTGAATCGCCTCGCGAGCTGGCATCTTGTGCTTGCGTTCAGCTTCAAGTGCAAAGTCGATCATCATGATTGCATTTTTTTTCACAATGCCAATCAACAGAATGATGCCGATAATTCCAATCATATCCAGATCGCGCCCTGTGAGGGTCAACGCCAACAACGCACCAATCGCGGCCGACGGCAAGGTCGACAGAATCGTAACCGGATGAATAAAGCTTTCGTACAACACGCCGAGCACGATGTACATCGTGATCACAGCCGCCAGAATCAAAAATAGCGTACTTGAGAGCGAGGCTTCAAACGCGCGCGCCGCCCCCTGAAATCTGGCCTGAATACCCAAAGGCATGCCAATCGCCTGCTGAGACTGAGCGACCGCGGCCACTGCGTCGGACAACGAGGCGCCGGGTGCCAAGTTAAAAGAGATTGTCACCGACGGAAACTGATCGAGCCTATTTAACACCAACGCAGAACGCCCTTCGGTCACGGTGACTAAACTCGTCAAGGCGATGGGTTTGCCATCGGCTGTTTTGACAAAAATTGATCCAAACGCTGAGGGATCACGGCGAAACTGCGGTGCCGTCTCGAGCACGACACGATACTGGTTTGATTGGGTAAAAATCGTCGAAATTTGGCGCTGTCCAAACGCATCGTACAGCGCGTCATCGATCGCCGCCGTCGAAACGCCCACGCGGGCTGCCGCGTCGCGATCAATCTGAATAAAGGTATTGAGCCCCTCGTTCTGCATATCATCAATGACATCGACCAGTGGCTCACGCTGACGCAGGTTCTCGACGAGTAAGGGTACCCACTGCGCAAGCAACGCTGGGTCTGCGCTTTCAAGTGTCAGCTGATATTGGGTGCGGCTGACTCGATCTTCGACGGTTAAATCCTGTATCGGCTGCAGATAAAACTGCAAGCCATTGACGACGCTCAAACGGTTTTGTAAGCGTTGGATGATCACAGAGGCCTGCTCATTTCTCAAGTGATGTGCACGCAAAGCCACCTGCAACCGACCTGTGTTCACCGTTTCATTCACAGAATCCACACCAACAAACGACGCCACTGTGGCGACATCAGGATCTTCTAGGATGACTTTGACGGCCTCTTGCTGACGCTGCGCCATTGTTGTAAACGCAAGATTTTGTGGCGCTTGCGTCACAATTTGGATGAGCCCCGTGTCCTGCACCGGGAAAAAACCTTTTGGAATAGCCAGATACAGTAGCGCCGTCAATAAAAACGTGCCAAGTGCGACGAACAGGGTGAGCGTCTGGTGATTGAGTACGATCTGCAACAAGCGGCCATAACCTGCAATCAATTGGTCAATTTTCTGACTGAGGTAACGCGCTATGGGGCCGCCACTTTGATGGTCTCCTACGCGTAACAGCCGCGCGCACATCATCGGCGTGAGGGTCAACGAGATCAGTAATGACAGCAAAATCGCTACCGCAAGCGTGACAGCAAACTCTCTGAACAGTCGACCCACCACCTCGGTCATGAAGAGCAAAGGTATTAGCACTGCAATCAGGGATACCGTCAAGGACACAAGCGTAAAACCAATTTGCGAGGCACCTTTTAGCGCAGCTTGCATCGGCGTATCGCCGCGTTCGAGGTAGCGGGCGATATTTTCGATCATCACAATCGCATCATCAACCACAAAACCAGTTGCAATCGTCAGTGCCATTAAGGTCAGGTTATTAATGCTAAAACCAATCAGGTACATGACACCGAACGTACCGACCAACGACAGCGGCACCACGATGCTGGGGATCAAGGTGGCAGTGAAGGTTCGTAAAAATACAAAGGTCACCAAAACCACCAAGCCAATCGCAAGCAAAAGCTCAGTCTGCACGTCACGTACTGATTCGCGAATCGTCTGGGTTCGATCCGACATGACCTTGATATCAAGATTAGCTGGCAACGCCACGCGTAATTGCGGCAAGAGTTTTTGTATGCGATCAACCACCTCAATCACATTTGCGCCAGGCTGGCGCTGTACGTTGAGTAAGATTGCAGGCTCGGTATCGGCCCAGGCCGCAAGACGCGCATCCTCAGCCTCGTACACAGCAGTGGCAACATCTGAGAGTCGCAATGGTGCGCCATTGTTATAAGACACCACCAAGTTCATATACTCAAGTGGTGTTTTGAGTTGATCATTGGCGTTGATCGTGGTTGAGCGCACTGCGCCATCAAGCGTACCTTTAGGCTGATTCACGTTGGCGCCGACAACCGCCGTTCGCACATCAGCAAGCGTCAAACCGTAGGCGGCCAGCGCCTGAGGATTTGCCTGGATGCGCATCGAAGGCCTCTGCCCACCCGCCACAGTCACCAAACCCACGCCCGCCACCTGAGAGATCTTCTGCGCCATGCGGGTATCAACTAAATCCCGTATTTGAGGTAAAGGCACCGTGGGAGACGTCACCGCCAGCGTCAATACTGCGGCATCGGCGGGGTTGACCTTGTTGTAGACAGGGGGTGCCGGCAAGTCACGCGGCAACAAACTGCTTGCGGCATTGATCGCAGCTTGCACCTGCTGTTCAGCCACATCAAGCGGCAATGACAAAGCAAACTGCAGCGTAATGACTGAGGTGCCAGCGGCACTACTGGACGACATCTGCCGCAAGCCGGGCATCTGTCCAAACTGCCGCTCAAGCGGCGAGGTCACGAGCGCCGCCATCACATCGGGGCTAGCACCTGGATAATAAGTGGTCGACTGGATAGTGGGATAGTCGACTTCGGGAAGTGACGAGACTGGCAACCAACGATAGGCAATCAGCCCAGACAGAAACAACGCCACCATTGCCAGAGTTGTGGCAACGGGCCGAACGATAAACGGCCGAGACAGGTTCACGGCCGAGGCGGTGCCGCAGTAGAGCCAGGTGCTCCGGCACCTTGATTCGCTGGAGCGCCGCCCCCAGGGGAGCGCCCGCCCGCGCCAGGCGCACGGCTACCCGCACCCTCAGAGCCACCAATGACGCGTGCCTTTGCGCCTGCGCGCAAACGGTCTGTGCCCTCAAGCACGACTCGCTCACCAACCTGAACACCCTCGAGGACCGCCACCCGATCGCCACTGCGTGCACCTGTTTTGACGGATCTTACCGCGACGGTATCGTCTGGCAAAATCACATATACAAAGGCACCTTGATTGCCCTGCTGCAGCGCCCCCGACGGGATGGTTAACGCGTCTTTCACAGTGTTGACCTTCATGCGCACATTCACAAACTGGTTTGGAAACAACGCATCAGCTTCGTTATTAAATCGCGCCTTGAGCTTGACTGTGCCTGTCGTCACATCGATTTGGTTATCAATCGTCATCAACTCGCCCTGGGCCAATTGCACTTGATCAGAGCGATCGTACGCCTGGACTGTCAGCGTTTGCCCGGCCAGTAAGGGCCCACGCACGGCGGGCAAATCGTTTTCGGCGAGAGTAAACAACACGGTAATCGGTTGTGTCTGCGTGATCACTACCAAACCCAGCGGGTCATTGGCGTTGATCAGATTACCCGCATCGACACGCCGCAGTCCAAGACGACCCGCAATCGGTGCGGTGATGCGGGTGTAATCAAGCTGCAATCGTGCACTATTCACGGCTGCCTGGTCGCTTTTGAGTTGTCCCTCAAACTTACTGACTAGCGCCAGTTGAGTATCGAGCATCTGAGGTGCAATCGAATCTTGTTTGCGCAAGGTTTGATAGCGCTGTAAATCACGCCTGGCGTTTTGGTATTGGGATTCATTTTGTTGTTGCTGCCCAAGCGCCTGCTCGAGGGCTACCTCGAACGAGCGAGGGTCGATTCTGGCGAGCAACTGATCATCTTTGACCTGCTCGCCTTCTTTGAACAAGACTTCGATTAATTCACCTTGCACGCGGCTGCGCACCGTGACTGTGTTAAAGGCCGTGACGGTACCAAGACCACGTAAAAATATATCCAAGTCTTGCACGCGAGCAACGTCGACCTTGACTGGAACAGACGGCACAAACCCAGCTGGCGGCCCCTTCTTTGCAGGGGTCGGCGCGCTAGGCATAAACCACCAAACTGCGAGCGCCACCAACACTACACTGACGATCCATACAAGCGGCGATCGCACGAAAGAGTGCGTTGACGAACGTTCTACCATTAGCGTTTCCAGGCGACCCTACAGGGCGCAAAGGGTCATTTTGAAGGCAACATCCTGTGCCACGGCTTGCGGTCGCTGATCACCTTGCTGCGCCGAATAACGAATCCAGACCATATACTTATTGGCACTGATTTCAGGAAAGACACCAGCAGCGTCATCGACCCAGACACGCAGAAGCTGATAGGTTTTACCCGCCAACATTTGCTGGTAAGCCCCCTGAGGTGCCACAGCTTTCACTGCCTCACCCGAGTCGCGCAACAATCGTAAGACGATCGCAATGCCGATGTGGACTGGCATCAAGCTTGAAATCCAGCGTTGCAAATCAGCCTGACGTTGGGCATCAGGCAAGCTTTGCCAAGCATGAAAAGAAGGCATGTCTACCTGAGTGCCCCCGCCAGGCACAACCAAACGCCCACGCAAACTAGTGAGCCATTCATTTTCGCGCAGCGACTGCCCAGTACGGCCACTCGCATTGAGATTGGCGGCAGCTTTCTCAATTTCTGCCAACATACTTTTCAGAGTTTTTGTATCGACGCCAGGGTGATCTTTTAACCCAACGAGCACCATACGCTGTCGTTCAAGGTCTTGTAAAACACTACCTTTAATGTCGGTGCGCTCGGTGGCATCCATCAGGTCAAACAAGGCAGAGAGTGCAACTTGATGCTGACGGGCATCGCTTAATCCAGCAAAAAACAACATTCGATCAAACAACGACTCGAGGCGCAGCAGCGCCCGAACACGTTCATTGAAAGGATATTCGAACAAAGTCACAATATTTGCATGTAGTTAGCTGAGTGCTCGGCGAGTTAGGATGCGCGATTTGACGCAAGTTGTGCAAGGTTACACCAGCCTTGGTGCAACACCAATACTTGTTTTTCTAGGGCGGCCATCGAAACCGCCTTTGAATTGTCAATCACATCGTCGGCCGCCGCCAATCGCTGCTCGCGTGTTGCCTGCGCCGCAAGAATATTATGGATCGTCGCAAGTTCGATGCCATTGCGGGCCTGCACCCGCTGAATCTGGGTCTCTTGATCGCAATCCACCACGCACAGGCGATCAATTTGCTGACGCCAGCGACCTGACTCAACCAGCAAAGGCACCACAAATACAAGATATAGCCCCTGCGCAAGCGCAGCCTCTTGGCGCACAGTCTGGCCAATCAACGGATGCAAAATCGCCTCAAGCTCAGCCCGCCGAGCCGGGTCAGTGAACACTAGCTCTCGCATCCGGGCCCGGTTCAGAGCGCCTGAGGGCTCAATGACATCAGCACCAAAGGCTTGCCGAATCGGGTCGATAGCTTGTCCGGCTGGGGCTGTCAGGCTGTGGGCGATCAGATCGGTGTCGATCACCGACGCGCCCCACCCGGCAAGCAAGTTGGCGACCTGGGTCTTGCCCGAACCAATCCCTCCGGTCAGGCCCAATTTAAACTTCGAAGTCTGCATATTCACCTTACGAGCAGGCCTGTCAGGAACCCAAACGAAAGAGCTGACAAGCTATTTTGCGTACAAAATAGCACGAGGATAGCGCCCATTGCCAAATAAGGTCCAAACGCCACAGCCTCGAACCCCTTTAGGCGCCCGCTCGCACGTCCAAACAACGCGGCCACGCTGGCTGCCAGCGATGCCGCCAGTAACGCCCAAGGCAGGGCCTCGACACCTAGCCAAGCGCCGTTTGCAGCAGCGAGTTTTAAATCCCCAAAACCAATGCCATCGCGACCACTGCAGCCCCGAAACGCAGCCCAAATTAACCATAGCATCCCATATCCCGCCGCGGCACCCGCCACGGCGTCGTCTAGCTCAATCCACCCGCCTGACCAGTGAAACAGCAAACCTGCCCAAAGTAGTGGAAGCGTCAGCATGTCAGGTAAAAGTCGGGTCTGCACATCAATCCGCGCCAATACCTGCAGAGTCGCGCAGTAACTGGCGGCCATCCAGGCTTGCCAACTGACACCCCAGTTCAGCACGACAAGTACATCGCAGACGCACAGACTGCCTATTAACCGTACATCTAAGTAATATTTTGTGCCTGACGAGTACGAGCTCACGCTTGCCGTCAGCGCATCGGTCGCCGCGTACTGCGCTATTAAGCGTCCAGACAACTCGCGCGCAAAAGGCACCAAGATCAACGCACTGAGCCCCCCCAGAGGCAGTCCAACCACCAAAGCGCTCATCAATCTTTCAAACATAGCGGTTTGCTACGAAGTTACTGTGCATGGACTGTGCCAAATGCGTAGAATGCATAGAATCCTCGAAGTCTCTTGAATTAGGAAGTCTCGATTATGTTTCGAAGCACAGGGCGCCTCGCCCAGCACACATTAAAATTTCGCCCTCACTTGATTGCTTTATTAGCAGTGGGGCTAACGGGCTGTGCTCAGATGCAGCAGGCGGGCTACTACAACCCTCCCCCAGCCAGCACAACCACTGACGCGATCGCCCAAGGCGATGGCATCTATAACAACCAAACGTTGCGTGCACCAAGCCAGATCCAAATTGGTCTGCAGCAGCCAGGCACTGCGACCCGAAACGCGGCCACGTCAACGGTGGCCCCAAGCGCTGTCGCGGCAAATACGCGCGCAGCGGCGCCCGGGCAAGTCGCGGGTACCAACATAACCTCAGGTGCCCCTGCCACTGCCGCAACCTATGACAGCGCCAACGCCCCAGTTGATGCCCCGCCCTCAAACGCAGGTTCAACCGTTGATTCAAGCTCGAGCGCTGCTGCAGCACCAGCCGAAAGCCTGCAGGCCACTCTGATCCCCGAACCTCAAAGCTTTGCCGGCACCTTGCCTTGTTTTCATCCCGAAATGAAATGTTCAGCACAGCGCGTGACCATCACGCTGGCGCCTAATGGCCGCTGGCGCGCGCGCGCAACCTACCTAGACCAAAGTAGCAAGAACAGTGCCGTGCAAACCGATCAGGGTTGCTGGCGAGCATCGGCTCAAGCAGTGCCTCGCGTAGTGCTGCTAAACAATCAAGGTAATGTGCGTGCCGAGCTCGCAATGACCTCGGGCAATATGCTGCGACTCATTTCAATGAACGGCGGCACAGCGAACCTCACCTACAATCTTTCGCGTCAACCTGATCTTGACCCAATCGATGAATTGAAAGGTAAGCCCGCGCCAAACTGCCCGTAATCTCTGGTTAGGCCGTCAACTGGGCCGACACCGCGCTGAGACCTAATCGACCTGATCTGGAATCCAGCCAAGGTCATGCGGTCGGCTAAGGCCTGGCTCGGACGGGAGCGGTGGCTCGGGACTAATGCAAACCGTCCGCGCCAACTGTGCAGCGTTGCGCACCCCCATTTTGTGAAAGATTCGAGCACGATGCGCCTCAACAGTCCGCATTGAAATACACAATTCACTCGCGATTAACTTGTTGGACTTGCCCTCGGCGACAGGATGAATCACATCACGCTCGCGCGCGGTCAGCGCTTTCCAGCCACTGTCTGCCCTGTTTTCTGAAAATTTCATACGGCCTCCGTGTCAACACGAAGCGCAGTCTGTCATGAGTGAGCAAACACGAATAGCTGTCAAATCTGACAGGCGGATTAACCCTAGGTTGTGACCGCAACGCTCAGAGTTCGAGATTATCGATCAAGCGGGTTGCGCCTAATTTAGCCGCAGCCAACACGACTAACGGCTCAGCCGCAGCAAGGTCTTGCGGCGTCGGCTTATTGAGATCGCGCTGGCGACGAATCGCAATATAGTCAACTTGCCAACCACGACTCTGCAGTGCGTTGGCAGCTTCGTTTCCAAGCTTGTTGGTATCGAGTTCGCCCGCCCTGAGCCTCTGTTGGACGAGTTGCAAAGCAGCATAGAGCTGCGGTGCCTCAACACGCTCGTGCGGCTGCAAATAAACATTACGCGACGACAAGGCCAAACCATCTTCCGCCCGCACTGTTTCGTGTGCCAAAATTTCAACGGGTAACTGAAACTGGCGACACATATTGCGTATCACCATGAGTTGCTGGTAATCTTTTTTACCGAACACCGCCACGCCTGGCTGCACGCAAGAAAAAAGTTTTAGCACCACCGTACTCACGCCACCAAAAAATCCTGGGCGGTGTTCGCCCTCAAGAATATCACCCAACTCTTGAGGAGGTTGCACACGATAGTTTTGCGGTTCGGGGTAAAGCTCGCGTTCGTCTGGGGCAAACAAGCAATAGACATCGCGGTCACGCTGGAGCTTTTTAATATCGTCTTGTAAGGTGCGTGGATATCTTTCAAAATCTTCACCCGGGGCAAACTGCAGCCGGTTGACAAAAATACTTGCTACGACTGGGTCACCGTGCTGTCGCGCAAGTTTCATCAATGCCAAATGACCCTCGTGCAAATTACCCATGGTGGGCACAAAGGCTACACGCAACTGTCCGCGCAGCTGGTCACGCAATTCTTGGATAGTATGAACAACCTTCAATTCTTTGTCTCCGTGTCTCGGCCAAGTGCGATCTAAACCGCCGCGCTTGTATAGGCCAAACGCACATAAATCGGGGCATAGGGTTCAGCTTGAGTAATGTCTAGCAAGGTTTCGCGCGCTAACTCAAGCAATGCTAAAAAATGCACTACCACTACAGCGATCGGTGCACCCTCGGCAATCCGCTCCATGAAAAGCTGGCTAAACTCAATAAAACGTACGCCATTTAAGCGCCGCAGAATATGCGTCATATGATCGCGCACTGACAATTGTTCGCGGGTGATGTGGTGATGTGCATTGAGCTTTGCGCGCTTCAAGATATCGACCCAAGCCTGCCGTAAATCCTCAACACTGACATCAGGCAAGGCGCGTTCAACACGCAAGTCGGCAAAGGCCTGCGAGCGTTGAAAGTCACGGCCCAGCTGCGGCAAGGCATCCAGCTTTTGGGCAGCGAGCTTAATTTGCTCGTACTCAAGCAAACGACGCACAAGCTCGGCGCGCGGATCTTCTGCCTCTTGACCGGTATCGGATTTTTTAACCGGCAGCAACATGCGAGCTTTGATTTCGATCAGCATCGCGGCCATCAACAAATACTCTGCCGCAAGCTCTAGGTTGTGCATCCGGATCTGATCAACGTATGACAGATATTGCCTAGTCACCTCGGCCATCGGAATATCAAGCACATTGAAATTTTGCTTGCGTATGAGATAAAGCAAAAGATCAAGTGGGCCTTGAAACGTCTCGAGAAACACCTCAAGCGCATCGGGCGGAATATAAAGATCGGTAGGCAACGAAAACAACGGCTCGCCGTACAGACGGGCAAGCGCCACGGCGTCGATGACGTCAGGAGTCGTATCGACCGAAGGCGTTACAAGCGCAGTCAGGCTGTCACCTGGGACTTGAGTCGAAGCCATGAAAACTAACTATTTTGATACACGTAGGGGCTTTGACGAACCCGCGCCTGTTTGAACCCTTCAGCCAGTTCCGGGTCTTGCGACTTATCCCATAAGCGCGCGCGCCCATCACGCTGGCGTTGTTCAACATCAGTGTGAGCGGCTTTGTAAGCCTGAAGAAATTGGGTAATTTCTGAAGTGTAGTTCTCAGCCATGGCGTTTTTATAAATAATTGGACTAGTGCTTAGTGTACTGTAGAGCCTGACCCCTGATGATTAGTGCCTTGACCCCCTAAGATTGCCGCGATGTCGATTGCTCCACTTGGGCTAAACCACCCACAACCAGCCTCACCTTCACCAAAAGATTCGGCAAAACCCGAGCGAATGCTGCCATTTATCGTCGGTTGCGCACTGCTTATGCAAATGCTCGACTCAACCGTGGTCACAACGGCCTTGCCAACCATGGCGGCTGATTTGGGCGCCGACCCTGTACGCCTGAATATTGCAATCACTTCGTATCTGCTTGCCGTAGCCGTCTTTGTACCCATTAGTGGCTGGGCCGCTGATCGCTATGGGGCCAGACGCGTCTTTATTGCCGCCATCGCTCTGTTTACACTCAGCTCCCTGACCTGTGCGCTGTCAACCACGCTCACAGAGCTTGTCTTGTCGCGCATCGTTCAGGGCATCGGGGGGGCCATGATGGTACCCGTCGGGCGAATCATTCTGTTGCGCACGATCCCCAAACACGAACTATTAAAGGCCATGGCCTTTTTATCAATGCCAGCGTTGATTGGGCCGATGGCCGGGCCCCCACTTGGCGGATTTTTAGTGACCTATGCCTCGTGGCACTGGATCTTTTTAATCAACCTCCCAATTGGCATCTTAGGTATCTGGATGATTTTGCGTTTCGTACGCGAATTACCCGCTGATCACCAAGCTCGCCCGCTGGACTGGTTAGGATTTGTGCTCAGCGCGCTGTGCATGGCAACCTTGGTCGCGGGCTTTGAGTCCTTAGGTCAAGGTGGCCCTTCCATTGCGGTGTCGGCAGCCCTGATTGCAACCGGCCTGATTTCAGGTGCGCTGTATTACTGGCATTCGCAGCATCATCCAGATCCCATCTTGGATTTGTCTTTATTGAAAATTCACACGTTCAGGGTCTCAACGATTGCGGGCAATCTTTGTCGTTTCGGGGTCGGTGCTGTCCCCTACTTATTAGCCTTAATGCTGCAAATCGGCTTTGGGCTCAGTGCGCTTTCAGCGGGCCTGATTACCTTTGCTGGCGCGGTCGGAGCACTCGCCATGAAAATTGCGGCGCCGCGTATTCTTGATCGCTGGGGCTATCGACGCGTGCTAACCGTCAATGCTGTCTTTACCGGGGCAAGCCTTGCCTGTTGCGCCTTTTTTACCGCGTCAACACCGGCAGTCGTCATGATTGGTGTGTTGCTGCTTGGCGGTTTTTTTAGATCATTGCAGTTCACTGCGATCAACACCTTGGCCTATGCCGACATCTCGCAAACTAGCATGAGCCGCGCGAGCAGCTTTGCCGCAATGGGGCAACAACTTGGTGTGAGCTTAGGGGTGGGGGTGGCCGCAGAAGCGCTTCACCTGAGTATGCTGTGGCGAGGCTCGAGTCAGCTCATCGCAGCCGATGTTGTCGTCGGCTTTGTCGTGATTGGTGTGCTGAGTGCCTTGCCAAGTTTTGCGTTCTGGCGGCTACCAGCTGATGCTGGCGAAAGTTTGCGACAAAATCGACCTGGTTAACCTGCCGTGCCTAAAAGCTTAGCCCGCTTTTAATCGGTGGTTGGTCGTACCCGAAAGCTTGACCAGCTAGTGGTCACTGCTTAGTCGCATCTGACAGCTTGACCAACTCTTAATCACTGGTTAATCGCACCTGACAGCTTGACCAACTCTTGATACTTGGCCCGCTCGGTTGCCACAAAGGCACTAAATTGCGCCACCGACAACGCCGCGGCTTCAGAGCCCATGGCTTTTAAGCGCTCTTTCACCTCGGGTTCAGCAAGCGCCGCCATATAAGCCGTGTGCAGCTTTTCAACGATCGCCGCGGGGGTGCCTGCAGTGGTGAACACGCCAAACCAAGTGCCAATATCAAACGGCTCGATGCCCGCGTCTTGCATGGTGGGCAACTCGGGCAATAACCCTGAGCGTGCCTTCGTTGTCACCGCCAGAGCTTTCACTTTTTTCTCGCGAATTAAGTTAGCCGCTGCCGCCAAGTTATCAAACATCAAGGCTGACTGACCTGACAGCAACGCTAATTGCGCGGGCGCTGCACCTTGGTACGGAATATGCACCATCTCAACCTTCGCACGCGCACTTAATAAAGCACCCGCCAAATGCCCAGCGCTGCCTGAGCCACCCGAGCCGTAATTCAATTGTCCTGGATTTTTACGCGCATACGCGACAAGATCTTGCACTGTCTGAATATTATTTTTTTGAGCGAAATCAAGATTGACCAACAACACGTTTGGCACAGAGGCCACTAGCACGACGGGCGCAAAATCTTTAACTGAATCATACGGAATCGAAGCAAACAGCCAAGGGTTAATCGCGTGGGTAGCCACCGCCCCCATCACCAAGGCGTAACCGTCTGGCTGCGCTTTCGCAATTAAATCAGCACCGATATTGCCACCTGCGCCAGGCTTATTTTCAACCACAACAGGTTGACCCACGCTTGCTTTCACTTTCTCTGCCAAGACTCGCGCCATCACGTCAAGTGGGCCACCCGGTGGATAAGGAACGACAAAGCGCAATGGCTTGGTTGGAAAACTCGCCACTGACGCAGCGCCTTGCGCCCGAGGCTCAGTCACGAACATGCCAAGCCAGAGCACCAGCAACGCAGCAAAGAACGGTCGCACACGCATCATTGAATTGAACATCGCTGCCTCAGCGCTAGGGGTTGAACTGCGAATCGTTCAATGAATAATTTGACTCAAAAACAGTTTGGTTCGATCGTTTTGAGGGTGATCAAAAAACGCATCGGGCGTATTTTCCTCGATGATTTCGCCCTGATCCATAAAGATCACCCGATCCGCCACCTTGCGAGCAAAGCCCATCTCATGAGTCACCACAAGCATGGTCATGCCAGTGTCCTCGGCTAAATTCACCATCACATCGAGCACCTCTTTGACCATTTCAGGGTCAAGCGCCGAGGTCGGCTCATCAAACAACATGACTTTGGGATCCATACACAGCGAGCGGGCAATTGCCACACGCTGTTGTTGCCCACCAGACAACTGACCCGGAAACTTGCTTGCCTGCTCGGCGATGCGCACCCGCTCAAGGTATTTCATCGCACGCGCTTCGGCCTCGGCCTTAGGGGTTTTTAACACCCAAATCGGCCCAAGGGTCAGATTTTCTAGCACGGTCAAATGGGGGAACAAATTGAAATGCTGAAACACCATACCAACATCACGACGAATCGCCTCAACATGACGAATATCGTTGGTGATTTCGGTACCTTCAACCACGATCCGACCTTGTTGGTGTTCTTCGAGGCGATTAATACATCGGATGAGTGTTGACTTACCCGAGCCGGAAGGGCCACAGATCACGATGCGCTCGCCAGGCGCCACCTCTAAATTAATGTTGCGCAACACGTGAAACTTACCAAACCACTTGTTGACGTCTTGCATGCGAATGATGGCATCTGCCATACACGATCTCCGAGAATAGGGCGCGCCTGATATCTAAAAACAACTTTCTAGCGCTGATGCTCTGTGGCCAGCCGCTTTTCGAGAGACTGACTATATTTAGACATCGAATAGCAAAACACAAAATAAATTGCCGAAATGAAAACATAAATTTCAATACTAAAGCCGCGCCAGGCTTGATCCACGAGCGCCGCCTTGGCTGCCTGAGTCAGATCAAAAATACCAATGATCACCACAAGCGAAGTATCTTTAAACAAGGCAATAAACAAGCCAACAAGCGGTGGGATAACAATCTTCAGTGCCTGCGGCAAGACGATCAATCGCATTTGCTGCCAATAGGTCAACCCAAGCGAATCTGCACCCTCAAACTGACCTTTCGGGATCGCTTGTAAACCGCCCCGAATCGTTTCAGCCATATAGGCGGCTGCAAACAGAATAATGGCAACCTGCGCGCGCAATAACTTATCAATCGTCAGCCCTTCCGGCAAAAACAACGGCAACATGACAGCTGACATGAACAGCAAACTGATCAAGGGTACGCCTCGAATCAACTCGATATACACGATGCAAATCGTTTTAATGGCCGGCATGTTTGACCGACGCCCCAAGGCCAGCACAATCCCAAGCGGAAACGCAAAGGCAATACCAAACGTCGAGAGCATTAACGTCAGGGGCAACCCACCCCAACGACTATTTTCAACATAGGTCAGCCCAAAGACTCCGCCCCACATCAAAATCGCAGCAGCCGACAACGCGATCACCCAAAATAACAAGAGTGAGAAGTTCCAGAACCGGCGCACACCACTCAATACAATGACGCCCAACAGTAGCAAGGTTGCTAATAAAGGCCGCCATTGTTCTTCGTAGGGATACACACCAAACAGAATCAAGCGATGCTTTTCAACAATGACTGCCCAACACGCGCCGGTGACTTTACGGCACTCTTGGGCACTCGTGGCCGTCACGGTTGAGTTCAGAAAAAACCAATCCACCATGGCAGGCACTGTTGCCAACAACAACCAAAGCGTCAATAAGGTCAGCAACGTATTGAGTGGCGACGAAAACAATTGCGTCCGCAGCCAATGCAGCGCCGCCACACTCGACCATACGCTCGGTACAGAAGACGGATTCACGTTGGGCGCAGCATTCATGTTTATCTTTCTACCAACGCAATACGTTTGTTATACCAATTCATAAACACCGAGATTGACAGACTCACGGTTAGGTAGGCTGCCATGATCATCAAAATACCTTCAATCGCTTGGCCAGTTTGATTGAGCGTAGTGTTGATCACCGACACTAAATCAGGGTAACCAATCGCCACGGCCAACGAACTATTTTTAGTGATGTTCAGATATTGACTAGTCATGGGGGGGATGATCACGCGCAAGGCTTGCGGCAACACGACCAAACGAAGTACGAGGCTATTTTTAATGCCCAAGGCACCGGCCGCCTCCCATTGACCACGGTGAACGGATTGAATGCCCGAACGCACCACTTCGGCGATAAATGCCGAGGTATAAATCACCAAACCAAACAAAAGTGCGGCGAACTCGGGCGTCAGTGTCATGCCGCCTGCGAAATTAAACCCTTTGAGTTCAGGGACATCAAGCGATAACTGAGCCCCGCTTAACCACCAAGCCAGTGTCGGTGTCAAAAGTAGCAACGCGATCGCTACGCGCCCCAACGCAAAGACCTGGCCGGTTTGCTCTTGGCGACGTCGGGCCCACCGACGAAGAACTAGGCACAGCACAACCGCCAGCGCCAAACCAACTAATAGCCAGGTCAGCCCATCGCCATGCACGGTGGGCATCTGTATGCCGCGGTTTGATACAAACACGCCTGGCATCGGATGATACGCACGCCGAGGACCAGGCATTGTTTCGATCAGGATGACATACCAAAAGAACAGTTGCAACAACAAAGGGATGTTGCGCATAACTTCAACATATACGCTACAAACCGTTCGAACCAACCAGTTCTTCGAGAGCCTGGCGATACCGATAATGGTCCCAAGAATCGTGGCAAACAAGATGCCAAGCAGTGCCACGCGCAAGGTATTGAGCACGCCCACCGTGATGGCACGCTGATAGGTGTCAGCCGGTGTAAAGCTAATCATGCCTTCGCCAATGGCGAAGCCCGCCTCACGAGTCAAAAAATCGAAACCCGTGTTGATGTTTCGCACAGACAGGTTGTGCAAGGTGTTATGCACCAGATACCAGCCCGCACCAACAACGAGGGCGACCGCTAGGACTTGGTAAACGATCGCGCGCACCTCTGGATTATTCCAGGACAAACGCTTTTTAGGCGCTTGCGCGACTGCGGTCGGTTTTATGTTCAGCATAAGAGTCGGTGATCGACAAGCAACAGCTTGACGATCACCTTAAGGTCAGCAATAGATTAACGAATTGGCCAAGCGTACATAATGCCGCCCTTCGTCCATTGCTCATTCAGGCCACGCTCTAAGCGCAGAGGCGTGTTTTTGCCAATGTTGCGCTCGAAGCTTTCGCCATAGTTACCAACTGCCTTGATGATGTTGTAAGCCCACTTTTCGTCAACACCCAGGTTTTTACCCATACCAGGAGTCACACCCAGAATACGCTGCACGTTGGGGTTGGTGCTCTTCAGCATGTCGTCAAGGTTCTTTTGGGTAATGCCGTACTCTTCCGCCTCAACCATGGCGTTAAAGCTCCAGCGAACCAGATTGAGCCATTGCTCATCACCCTGGCGAACTAACGGCCCTAACGGCTCTTTCGAGAAGTTTTCGGGCAAAATCTCATACAACTCGGGTTTTGCTTGCGAGGAACGCGAAGAGGCTAAGCCCGACTTATCTGTTGTGTAAGCATCGCAGCGCCCGGCCACAAACGCACCAACCACTTCGTCAAGCTTTTCGATCACGACCGGCTTGAACGACAGCTTGTTTGCCCGAAACCAGTCTGCCAAGTTGAGTTCGGTTGTGGTGCCTGGTTGCACACAGATCGTGGCGCCATTAAGTTCTTTTGCGCTTTTGATGCCGCTGTCTTTACGCACCATAATGCCTTGGCTGTCATAAAAATTGACGGCCACGCCGATCAAACCTAACGAGGTATCGCGCGTCATGGTTTGTGTGGTGTTACGCACCAGAACATCCACCTCGCCTGACTGCAGCGCTGTAAAGCGTTGCTGGGCTGTCAGCGGCGTCACTTTAAATTTTGTTGGGTCACCAAACATCGCAGCAGCGAACGCTTTGCACATGTCAATATCGAGACCAGACCAAACGCCTTTGCTGTCGGGTGCGCCAAAACCAGCTAAACCAGTGTTTGTGCCGCATTGCACAAACCCTTTCTTTTTGACGCTATCAAACGTGGCGCCTGCCTGAGCAACAGTACTGGCAGCGATCAGCGCTGCACCGACGGCAGCTAATTTAAGAAATTTCATGGCTAAATCTCCGGATAACAACTTTGGGGGGATGGCGGCCGAAAAGGCTCGCCGTGGCAACCGATGCTTGCGAGCGACAGATAGTAGCTGCACACCTCGAAACACTGTATGGGGGAAATCCCTCGCCGTCAATCCCCGAAATCGTGGGCAGAGTTATGATTAGGGTCTAAAAGCGATAGCCCATGATCGAATTTCAGCATGTTTACAAGTCGTACGGCCAAGGCCGTCCTATTCTGGCCAACCTAACCTTCAAGGTGTCGGCCGGCGAGTTCGTGTACGTTGCCGGCCCCTCAGGTGCTGGCAAATCAACCTTGCTCAAGCTGATTGGGGGCTTAGAGCCCCCTAGTCGCGGCTCGATACAAGTGCATGGGCACCGACTCGACCAACTCTCTGCGCGGGCGCGGCCCTATCTAAGACGGGCAGTGGGTGTCATCCTTCAAGATACCCACCTACTGTACGACCGAAGTGCCATCGACAATGTGTTGCTGCCGCTCGCAGTCACGGGGCTTGCGCCTAGTCTGGCTCGGGCGCGCGCCAGAGCCGCACTTGAAAAAGTTGGGCTCTCATCAAAAGAAAACACCCGCCCGATTGAACTCTCTGGCGGCGAACAACAGCGGCTAGCGATCGCGCGCGCGATCGTGAATCGCCCAGCAATTTTGATTGCCGACGAACCGACTGCAAGTTTGGATATCGACACGGCTCGACGAATCATGTCGGTGTTCAAAGACTTTAACCGTGTTGGGGTCACGACTGTGATTGCCTCACATGACGACGCCTTGATGGCCGAGTACGCTACACGAGCCTTCAAGATCGAACCTGGCAAGTTTGCCGACTCTGCCCGCGAGCAAGCGCACACTTACCACAAAGATAGCGATAACATTCAAGAGCAACAGACCCACGCCCGCTCAGGGCGAAGCGAGACGTTGCGATGAGAAGCCTGTTACGCCAACACCGTTATGCGCTAGCCGTCACGCTGCGCCGACTAGCGGCCGCACCGATTTCGTCGCTGACGAATTTGCTGGTCATCGCGCTGGCGCTTTCGTTGCCTTTGCTTGGCGCTTCGCTCTTGGTATCGATGCAGCCAGTCGCACGCCAAGTCTCTGTGACCCCAGAACTCACCGTGTTTTTAAAGATTGATGCGCCAAAAACTGCCGCCGAGCAAGTCGCGACTCGTATTCGCAAAGAGCACGCCGAACAAGTCGCAGGGGTGCGCATCATCACCAAAGACCGTGCGCTCACCGAACTGCGCACCAATCCAGCCTGGGAACAAGCGCTCGAGGTATTGCCTGGCAATCCACTGCCTGATGCCATCGTCGTCAGCCTCACACCAAGTGACCAACTGGCAGAGCGGGCCGACAAACTTGCACAAGTCTGGCGTAAGTGGCCTGGGGTTGACCTCGTGCAACTTGATACGGCTTGGGTACAACGCCTTGAGGCTCTCCTCAGGTTTGGCCGCATTGGTCTGCTGCTGCTTGCCTTAAGCGTCGCGCTCGTCGTGCTCGCGACTGTATTTAATACTGTACGCATGCAAGCCTTATCGCAGCGCGAAGAAATCGGCGTTGCGCGCTTGGTCGGCGCTACCGAGTCTTTTGTCCGTCGACCATTTTTGTATTTAGGCTCGGTCACCTGCAGCTTTGCGGCACTGATTGCGATTGGGGTTGCACGCGCAGCGCTGATCCCCTTGAATGATGCATTGGCCAGTTTGGCGCGCAGTTACGACGCCGAGTTTGCCCTGTCGCTGCCCCCGCTATGGATGCTCGCGACCGCAGTCGTCTCGGTCGCCGTGCTGGGCGCGCTGTCTGCACGTTGGTCGGTTCAGCGCAATACGAAATTTTAAGGCGCTGGGCTACGCCATCGTGCTGCCACCATTGACCCCAATGGTTTGACCCGTGACATAGCTCGAGAGCTCGTCACTGGCTAAAAACAGCAATACACCTGCGCATTCCTCAGGCCTTCCCAAGCGCCCCATCGGTATCGATTTTTTTAATTTCGCCTGCAAGTCATCTTTGCTCGTGACGCTATTGCTTGCATGCGCTGCATGGATAGGCGTATCAATCACACCTGGTGCCATCGCATTCACACGAATCCCTTCGCGAACCACCTCGCGAGCCAAGCCCTTTGTGTAGGTGGTGATGTAAGATTTTGAAGCAGCATACAAGCCCGCGCCTCGCGTGCCACCCGTGTTGGCGGCCTGCGAAGTGATGTTGATAATGCTGCCACCGCCTTGCGCTCGCATATGGGGGATCACTTCGCGACACAGCACCATCATCGAACGCGCATTGAAATGAAACACCTCATCAATCGCTGCATCACTGGCCTCAGTCAAAGCGATGCGGCGAATCATGCCACCCACGTTGTTAATCAGCACATCGATACGACCGAAGCGCGCGTGCACGTCCTGCACTAATTGAACTAATTGCGCCGAATCCATCACGTCGCAGCCAAACGCCTCAGCGCTTGCGCCCGCCGCTTGAATCTGTGCCACCACTGACAAAGCGGCATCTCGTTGTGAACGGTAATGCACTGCTACTCGCGCGCCATAGCGACCAAACGCTAAGGCGGCAGCCGCACCAATGCCCGAACTCGCACCGGTAATCAGCACGACTTTATTTTTCAAGTCATTCATCGTTGTCTTTGTGATGCGTCGTCGTTCTGTTTGTTAAGCTTCAAAGTTCTCTTTGTGATACGTCGTCGTTCTCTTAGTGTGGCCTCATCATTTGGGGCTGACGCTTTCGGCCTGGTAGCTATCGCCTTTCTTTTTGAGTCTGGCGCGGCCGGCTTCAAACAGCCAATCGCGTCCTGGTGCCGCCGCGAACAGGGTCTGCGTGTAAGCGTGCGCTGGCGCTAAAAAAATATCAGCCGTTCGACCGGTTTCAACGATCTCACCTTTTGACATGACTGCGACCCGATCGCAAACCTGCGCCGCCACGCGTAAGTCGTGGGTAATGAACAGCATGGCCAAATTCAACTGCTCGCGCACCTCGTCTAACAAACCGAGCACTTGCGCTTGCACTGAGACATCGAGGGCAGACACGGCTTCATCGGCAATCAAAATCTCGGGCTTCATCGCCAGAGAGCGCGCAATACAAATGCGCTGGCGCTGACCGCCCGAAAACTCATGCGGAAATCGTTGCAGCATCGTCGGTTCAAGTCGCACGAGCTCCATTAACTCGCTCGCGTGTTTCCAAGCCTCTTGGCGTGTGGCGCCATAATTCATTGGCCCCTCAATAATCGAGTCGCCAACGGTACGGCGAGGATTGAGTGAGCGATAAGGATCCTGAAAGACGATCTGCACACACTTTCGTAAAGGTCGCATTTGCCGATTCGACAACGGCGCAATGTCTTGCCCATGCTGAAAGATCGAGCCACTTGTAGTCGTGATTAATTTTGCGACGCAACGCGCGACGGTAGATTTTCCTGAGCCTGATTCACCCACAATGCCTAGGGTTTCGCCGCGGCGCAGTTCAAGCGCGACTTGGTTGACCGCCGGCGTCCGACTATTGGGATAGGTTTTGACCAATCTCTCAGTACGCAAAATCACCTCGCCTCGCGCCGATGCCTCGCGCACTCGCGGCGTCATACTGGGCACGGCACCAATCAACATTTGAGTGTACGGATGCTCGGGATACTCTAGCACTTGCTGTTTCTGACCAAATTCAACCAACTCGCCCTGGCGCAGTACCGCAACTCGATCAGCGATCTCAGCCACCACACCAAAGTCATGTGTGATGAACAGTACGCCGGTACCATGCTCGCGCTGCAAGGTACGAATCAATGCCAAAATCTGTGCCTGTGTGGTGACATCAAGTGCGGTGGTAGGCTCATCAGCAATCAGTAATAGTGGCTCTAATACCAGAGCCATCGCGATCATAATGCGCTGACGCTGGCCACCCGACAATTGATGCGGGTACGAACGTAGCATTCTGAGCGGGTCCGGAAGCCCCACCTGTTGAATCATATCGAGCACACGTTGCTGGCGCTCTGAGGCCGTCAGCGCTGTGTGTGTACGCAAGACTTCATCGATTTGCTCACCACAAGAAAAAACCGGGTTCAACGCCGTCATGGGCTCTTGGAAGATCATCGACATAGTGGTGCAGCGCAATTGCCGCAGTCGCGCTGGTGCCATCGTTAAGACGTCTTCACCCTGCAACAAAATCTTGCCTGCGGTTGGCACCAAGGCCTTAGCCTGCAAACCCATCACTGTATGAGCAATGGCAGATTTTCCTGAACCAGACTCGCCAACCAAACAAACGATTTCACCCGGGTTGACCGTTAAGCTGACCTGCGCGACAGCGTGGGCACGATCTGAGCCGCGCGGCAGCGAAATGTCTAACGCTTGTAGCTCAAGCACAGGCTGAACTGAAGTCACGTTTGAAGGCACCTGTTGTATGCCAGCTGTATGCGTAGGAAGCTGGAGCGCGGTGGGGTCTGTCATAACCTCTTTCTCATCCGAGGATCAAGCAAATCACGCAAGCCATCGCCAAACAGGTTGACCGCTAGCACCGTCACGGCTAAGAACAAACCTGGAAAGAAAATATTGTGTGGCAACATGACAAACATTGCGCGACCTTCTGCCATGATATTGCCCCAAGTCGGCGTTTCAGGCGAAATGCCGACCCCCAGAAAGCTCAGTACCGCCTCAACTAAAATGGCGTGCGCAGCGATATAAGTGGTTTGTACGATCAGCGGTGCAATCGTATTAGGCAGGATATGCCGAACCAGCAACACTGGCGTTGGCGTCCCCACCGAAATCGCAGCTTCGACGTAAGGCTCTTCGCGCACCGACAACACCACTGAACGCACCAGCCTCACCACCCTTGGGATTTCAGTGATCACAATCGCCAGAATGACCGTTGACAATCCGGCATTGAGTAGCGCCACCATTGACAGCGCCAATAAAATCGCGGGAATCGCCATTAACCCATCCATCACCCGCATCACGATGGCGTCGAGCCAGCGAAAATAGCCCGCTAACAAACCTAAGATCAGACCAATGAACGCACTCATCACAGCAACCGTCGCACCGATGAGTAACGAGACTCGCGCACCAAACACCACACGACTATAGATATCGCGTCCAAGCGAATCTGTGCCCATTAAATGTACAAATTGAATTTTATTGCCCTCATCATCGCGCAAGGTCGACTCGTAGCCCGGCAATTTGTTGCGCACGCTGGGGTTGATCTTATCGGGGCTCATGGTGTGCAAAAACGGGGCCGCCAAGCCAATGAAAAGCACGCACAACAAAATTGCAGCGCCAATCATCACGCTTGGACTTCGCAAGAGAGTACGCCAAAGCGTGACTCGACCCGACGACTCAGTGAAGGCGTTCAATACCGTATCCTCGGATCAAACAAGGTGTAAGACAGGTCAATCAATAAGTTAACCATCACTGACGTTAACGAAAACAACAAGACAAGGGCTTGAACAGTCGGAAAGTCACGCGCGAGCACCGCGTCAACCGTGAGGCGACCCAGACCTGGAATACTAAACACACTTTCGGTGACCACCACACCACCAATCAACAAAGCGATGCCGATCCCGATCACCGTCACAATGGGGACTGCAGCGTTACGCAAAGCATGGCGCATCAACACGATCTTGTTCGTCAATCCTTTTGCATGTGCGGTACGGATGTAATCTTCACCGAGGACCTCTTGCACGCTCGTGCGGGTGATGCGAGCGATCAGTGCACAGTACACGGCCGATAACGCAAAGCAAGGTAACAATAACTTTTGCAACCAACCCCAAAAGCCCTCAGACAAGCGCTGATACCCTTGAACAGGCAACCAACTAAGCTCGATCGAAAACACATACATCAAGAGATAACCGACCACAAAAACGGGTATCGAGAACCCCAGCACCGCCAAGCCCATCACGAGCCGATCGATCCAAGTTCCGGTGTAATAGGCCGCCAACACGCCAAGCGGCACCGCAATCATTACAGACAAAATGATGGTGCATAGCGCAAGCGACAGCGTGGGCTCAAGGCGGTCGAGAATGAGTTCGGAGACTTGTTTTTTAAAGAAAAACGATTCGCCCAAGTTACCTGTCGACACTTTTGTCAGCCACACGCCAAATTGCACAAGCACGGGCTGATCCAGACCAAGCTTGACGCGTATGTCTTGAATTTCCTCAGTGGTGGCGTTATCGCCCGCAATGATGGCGGCTGGATCGGCTGCGCTCAAACGCAACATCAAAAACACCAGCACGACCACGATTGCCATGACTGGCACAGTGGCAAAGACACGTTTTGAAATGTAACGAAACACGGCTCAGCAGTCCGTCACTTGCCGGTTTTCGTGATGTTCCAGAACACTGGCGCAGGGGCTTTGATCAAGCCGCTTACGCTTTTACGCGCAACCATTGGTTGGTACCACTGCCCCAAGGGAATATAGACCGGATACTCGATCGCTCGTAGTTGTACTGCCTCAACAAGCGCGAGTTGTTTGGTGAGATCCGTTTCGCGCGAGAAATCATTGCGCAACTTTTCAATCTGGGCATCACACGGCCAGCCAAACGTAGTCTTTTCACACGCCGCATTCAGGTAGCTGGACTCAAGCGGATTGAGCACGTTATTAGTTGAAGTGATGGTGAGGTTCCACCCGCCTTTTGCCACCGGATCTTTTTTAGCGCGGCGAACAACGACTGACTGCCAGTCCATCGACTGCATATCAACTTTGAAGCCTGCCTTTTCAAGCAAAGACTTTGCAACCGGCGCCAGATTGGCGTAAACGTGGCGATCAGTTGAATGTAACAACACAATGGGTGTGCCGTCATAGCCAGATTCTTTTACCAATTCACGTGCTTTTTTGAAGTTCGATTCAAGCAAGTTTTCCATGCCCTTGGTCGTACCGAAGGGAGTCCCGCAGTAGAACATTGATTTACACACTTTGTAGTAATCAGGGTCACCAATCACAGCCTTCAAGAAGTCTTCTTGATTAAAGGCATACCAAATTGCTTGGCGTGCCTTGACGTTATCAAAAGGTTTGTTCAGCGAATTAAACCTAAACACATACTGATTGCCCAAAGCACTCCAATCACTGAACTGAATATTGGCGTTCTTTTTTAGCAACGGCAGCAAGTCGTGCGAGGGCTGTTCGATGATGTCAATTTCGCCGGCCAAGAGTGCGCTCACGGCAGTTTGCTGATCTGCGATCGCAAGCCACTCAACACGATCGACCTTCACATCTTTGCCGCCCGCCATGGCAGACGGCGGTTCGGCACGTGGCTTGTACTGCGCAAATTTTTCGTAAACCACTTTACTGCCTGGCTTCCATTCGTTGGTTTTAAACACAAACGGACCCGAACCAATATATTCAGAAATTTGCTCTTGCGGGCTCGTATCTGCCACCCTCTTAGGCATCATGAAAGCCGTACCAGACGCACGACTTAGGCCAAGCATGACTGCAGCCGTCGGTTCTTTTAAGTTGATTTTGAAAGTCTTTTGATCAACCGCCACAAAGTCTTTGACATGCGCCATCATCGCTTGCCCCACCACATCACGCGCGGCCCAGCGTTTAATCGAAGCGATGCAATCCTCTGAGGTGACTGGCTGGCCATCATGCCATAACAGTCCGTCGCGCAAGGTCATGGTGTAGACCGTTTTATCTTCGCTCAGTTGGTACGTATCAATCATTTGCGGCTGCACCGCGCCCTGAGCGTCGGTCGCAAACAGGGTGTCGTAAATCATATACCCATGATTGCGCGAGATATATGCGGTAGTCCAAACGGGGTCGACAATCTTCAGGTCAGAGTGCATCACAGCGCGCACAACCGTTTGCGGCTTGGCTTGAGCCAGCGCAACGCGATGTTGCACCATCGCACCTAAACTACCAATCACTATCGATGCCGCCAAGAAAGTACGGCGCAATGTCTTCATGCTCATGGTGAAAGTCTCCGAAAGTTATTATTTTTTTTACAACACACCTAACTCTTTTTACAGTACCCAGTACCCCTGACCTTTTTACAATACCCCTTGATCGATCAAGTCTTGTATCTCTGAGTCCGAATAGCCTAGCATCTGCTTCAAGACATGCACGTTATCTTCACCATAACCGGGGGCACCACGATCAATGACGCCCCCCGCATACGCTGGTGTTGCACTCATTTTGACCGGAAACTCGTTGACCGGCCAGCGACCAATTTTGGTACCGGTCACTTCAGTTAACCATTCGAGCTCTTTTAACTGGGGATCAGTATCGTAACGATCAGCAGCTGTCTGACACACGCCAGCCGGCACCCCAGCGCCTTGCAGGCGCGCCATGCACTCGCTGGCATCTTGAGTCAACGCCCACGCGCTGATTTTTTCATCGAGTGCATCTTGGTTTTGCAGTCGCAGCGCCAACGTACTGAAGCGTAAGTCCCACTGTAACTCGGTCAGACCAGCGGCACGCACCAGCGCGTTCCACTGGGCGTCATCAAAGCACGCAAGCGCTAGCCAACGATCGTCACCAGCGCAACGATAGGCACCGTGAGGCGCGGCCGGCTTATAAGGTGAGCGGTTGCCGTAACGCGTCCATTCATTACCATTCGCTGACCAATCCAGGACCGCAGTCGCTGTTTGATAAATACCCGCCTCACACTGCGAGGCATCAATCCATTGCCCCTCGCCGGTTCGGTTGCGGTGATACAGCGCACCAAGCGTCGCTAGCGCAAAGCCATAAGCGCCAATCCAATCCAGATACGAATACCCCCAACCTGCGGGCATCGCCGGATCAGGACGGCCAGACATCTCTGTAGTGCCAGCGAACGAAGCTGCTACCGGGCCGACGGTGCGAAAGCGCCCATACTTACCAATACCGCCCATGCCCGATTGCTGTACGTAAATAATGTCAGACTTGAGCGACTTGAGCACCTCGTAGCCTAGGCCCAGACGCTCGAGCACACCGGGAGAAAAACCTTCAGCGACAATGTCTGACTGACGTGCAAGTTCTTTGGCGATGGCAAGACCTTTGGGATGACGAATATTCAACGACATGCCACGTTTGCCAGCATTTTTATTGTTGAACTGCCCACCCATGTCTGAGTCAGTGACACCAAGCAAAGGCGCGGTCGCAACCTCACGTGCAGCACGACCACCCACGGGCGACATCGCAGCCAGCCTAGTGTCTGGATTTTCTTTCCATTCAACCTTAATGCTCTCAGCGCCTAAGGCTGCAAGAATACGCGTGCCGCCTGCCGAGGCCAGAAACCAAGAGAAATCAAGAATCTTGATACCCTGTAAGGCGAACGGTGCGCCACGTGCCGAAATATTATTGACCTTTGGGGTGTATTTGAACAATTGAGCGCGACCGTGGACTTGAGAGTCGATTCGCGACTGTGCCTCGCCACCAGCTTTCAGAGCATCGATATTTTTAGGCGCACTCAGCAGTGCACTTAATTCTGAGTTATGTTGCCCCAGTAACGGAGCACGCTTACCTGCCTGCCATGCCGTCGCAGTACTCAACCACTTACTAGTCGGGTAACGCAAGGCGCGACCAAGCTCGGGGTGATCGATATCGGTAAACGAATGGCGCATCAACCAATGCTCATCTAAGGCGTTTTCATGTGGCTTGCGTACGGGTGCCCACAATAGACCAGCGTCTTGCGCTTCGCGCCAGGGCAAATCTTTATAGTCATACGAACCGACGAAATCACGAATGACTTCAAGCATACGCACCGTTTCCGCATCCATCCCAGCAGAACCGGGCGTGCTACGTGCCTTGAGATCAGCGGTGGCCGACGGCGCTTGCAAGTCGGCTGCCTTGCCATAACGGTCTAAGAAAGGCACAAGTTTGGCCTTATCGCGCGCCGATACGCCCCAGGTCATATTCCAGCGCTTGTCTTTGGTTGCACTGACGTTAGGGATCGGGGTTGGTTTTTCAACGGCATGGCGAGCCGTCTGGCGATAGAGTGGCGCTCGCCGCATCACCCACGACATCACATCAAGCTCGGTATTTTTTGCAACCGCTTCATGCACAGCGCACGACAAATCTTGCCCTGCACCCGTTGACTGACGCGTGATCAACGCCGCCACCACCGCGGCTGTCATTTGTTCGGCCGCAATATGGTAGGCATGCCATACCTGTGGTGCCACCGGCGGATGCTCATAATGACCATCCGCATTGCGGTCGTAGCCGCAACACATCATCACACCACCCAGTGCCAAATGAATCAGATCTGAACCCTTAAAATCTTTCCAGGGGCCAGTGTCACCAAAGGGCGTGATACGTGCAGTGATCAGCGTAGGAAAGAGCTTGTTCAACGACTGCGCGGGCTTAAGCTGAGCCAAAAACTGGCCGCAGGTACTGTCTAAAAAAACGTCTGCGGTCGCTAAGAGCTGCAGGCAAGCGGCCTGACCCTCTGCGGTGCTCACATCTAATTGAACCGATTTTTTACCGCGGTTGTACGCGCAAAAGAAAATCGATCTTTCTGGATCAGGCTGCTCACCTAAGTATGGGCCAATGCTCCGGGTTGGGCTTCCGCCAACCGGCTCGATCTTGATGACCTCAGCGCCTAATCCGGCCAACAACAATCCACAGTACTCGCCAAGCTCATCGGCAACTTCAATCACACGTAAGCCAGCCAGCATTCCGGGCTTATTTTGTGGGTTGGCGAATAACTCGGCGGCAACGAAGGGCGACTGCGACATAACGTGGTCCTCTACTTTGTCTCTAGGCGAGCAACCCTTCACGCGGGGCTCGACCTTGTTTCTATTTATTTTGATCACTAGCATCATGCCCCACAAAATGGGTATCATGCAACTGCGCCGTAGTTTTTTCTCGGCGTCGGCCACTGATGCACCCAGACGTCAGAGCTTTAATGCCAAAGGATCTCGCTGTGAATGAGCTACACGCGCTAAAAAATAAAATTGCAGTCGTCGGAGTCGGTAATACGGCCTATGGCGATTTTCCGTTAATCAGCGACTACGGCTTAGGCGCACAGGCGTTTAAATCTGCCATCTCAGATTGTGGACTCAACAAAGACGAGATTGACGGGTTGCTCGTGTGTCGTGTGCCTTCCTATGCTCGCATGGGTGAAGTCCTAGGGCTCAATCCTCGATGGACTATGACCTTGCCCGGGCACGGCCGCATGTCAGGCATGTCGATCATCGAAGCCATGTTGGCCCTAGAAACCGGTGCCGCAAAATACGTCGCCTTGATTTATACCAATATCGGTCGCTCGCGTCGCGTGAACTATGGCGGCGAAGACGCCTCAAGTTTCTGGAACCCCTGGGGGTTTACCTCGCCCGGTGCCGCACACGCCATGATGTTTCGTATGCATATGGCCAAATACGGCACCACGATACGCCAACTCTCTGAAGTATCGGTGGCCTTTCGCAAGCACGCGTTGCTCAACCCAACCGCCGTCATGAAAAAACCTATCACCTCTGACGACCACGCAACCGCCAGACGCATCACCGAGCCTTTAGGCCTACTCGATTACTGTCTGATCAACGACGGTGCCGTTTGCATGATCCTAACCACCACTGAGCGCGCCAAAGACCTCGCTAAACCACCCGTACTGATTTCAGGCGTCGGCGCACGTGACGCCTTCGAGCGCAGCGCGATCTCAAATTTTGATCAAGACTTTTGGTACAAAGAAATTAAAGACGCCGGCACCCAAGCCTTTGAAATGGCCGGCGTCGCCCACGACGATGTCGATGCCTTGATGTGCTACGACAACTTTAGCCCGACCGTATTGTTCAGCCTTGAGGGGTTAGGCTATTGCGGTCAAGGCGAATCCGGAGCCTATGTCGAAGGCGGCACTCTACAACTTGGTAACAAACTGCCCACCAACACCGACGGCGGTCATCTTTCAAATTCGTACATGCAAGGCTGGGGTTTAAACGTCGAAGCCGTGCGCCAAATTCGCGGCGAGTGCGGCGCTCGACAAGTTGCAGATTGCAACGTTGTGCAATACATCGCCTCGACCCCTTGCACCCGTTCAATCATCTACACAAAAGGCTAAATCATGACGACCCAAACCTATGACAAGCCATTGCCGATTATTGACGAGCTCAGCAAACCCTTCTGGGATCACGCCCTTGAGCACCGCTTGTCAGTACAAGCCTGCACCCATTGCCGCCACCTACAGTTTCCGCCCAGCCCCGTCTGCCCTAAATGCCTGTCAGACGAACAAGAATGGCTAGTCGTCAGCGGTCAGGCCACCCTCTTATCCTGGGTCAAGTTTCACCGAGCCTACTGGGACGGCTTCATGCAAGACATTCCCTACGACGCCTGCCTAGTGCAACTCAAAGAAGGCCCGATCATGGTGAGCAATTTCAGCGGCCCCGCCCCCGCCAACGTGCACGTCGGCATGCCACTCAAAGTCACCTTCGAACACGTCACCCCAGAAGTCGCCCTAAGCCGCTTCACCCCAGCTTAAAACCATCTAGGCAATCCGCAACCCCGAGCACTTTGAACAACCCGAAGCCGCGTATTTTTTGCTCAGCAAAAAATCACCGGTTCGGGGCAGTCAAAGTGCGGGCGCAAGA